>Ga0209986_10000121_pt1 | contig 69671 bp, 70 predicted proteins | sample BlataG_FD_183168 | JGI IMG/M metagenome (GOLD analysis project Ga0209986, IMG submission 183168) | Deep subsurface microbial communities from Black Sea to uncover new lineages of life (NeLLi) - Black_00105 metaG (SPAdes) (version 2) | ecosystem: Environmental > Aquatic > Marine > Oceanic >... | reverse complement strand
TGTTTCTTCTTCAACCTCCCTGATAAAATCCGTTCCTTGATAAAAATAGATTTCTTCGCCCTTCATATTCCTGTGTTCAGCGTAACGCCCTGAAGGATCAGAAATCTCGCACATCTTCACCAGAAGAGATGGAGTTGTTTCAGACGGGATGAGGTTAAAAGTCTCACGCTGTCTCCAGCTATTATTCTCTAATATCTTTTGAGATAAAGAATCGACTTTCTCATAAAATGAAGGCATTTTTCTTGCTCCTTGAATTATGACATAAAGTTTTTTTCTTCAATATCCAAAATCTTATTGATTCTCCTGCCATGCCGACCTCCCTCAAAATCGGTTTTAATCCAGACCCGGACAATGCTTATAGCCTCATCCAGAGGTAAAACCCTACCACCCAGGGTCAGGCAATTTGAATTGTTGTGGCTTCGGCTTACTTCAGCGGCATATTCATCCCAGCATGGAGTTGCCCGCACTCCCTTAAATTTGTTTGCCACAATAGCCATTCCAATTCCTGTGCCGCAGAAGAGGATAGCCCGGTCACAGTCCCCTGACAGGACATTTTTTATAGCTTTCTCAGCGTAATCTACATAATCCACTCTTTCCTCTGAACTACATCCAAAGTCCTCATAATTTATTCCTTTTTCGGAAAGATAAGCCATAATGCCTTTTTTGAGCTCATAACCTGCATGATCTGAAGCTGTAGCAATTTTCACTTCTTCCTCCTTTTTTGGAAAAAAGGGGGGATCCCTTGTTTTTCTGAAATTCTTAAGCTGTCATTATAACAATATTTTGAGGCGTGTAAAACACAAGATTTCCTTTAAACGGAGCTTAAAAATGGTAAAAGTGATTTGGTTTAGTCTATCTTTAGATCAAACGGCGAATGCTGATTCCTCTTTCTGTTCTCTCTAGTCTTTTTTTATGAGTTTTGAGGCATCAGGCAAAACTTCGATAGCTTTTAAAATTGCCGGGTCACTGTTCCTGTAGACCTTCACCCCCTCTTCAATCCCCCAGATAGAAGAAAATATCTCTCTTTCCAGCTCTCTTTTAATTTCCCCTTTTGCTTTTTCAAACTGTTCCGGGTCATACTTGATCTCACTCGCCTGAAGGAACTCTTTAAAATCTATTAAAACCTGTGAGTCTGCAATAAAATTCTTCTTTATAATTCTTTTACTTCCTGAATCTTTGATATTTGCTTTCTTTTCTCTTGGAAAAATGAATTTTTTCGAAAGAGGAGTTTCATTTTTTGTAAACTTCCGGGCATAAGAGAAGAATGCCCCTTTGTATAACAGATCAAATGTTATATCTTGAATTGAGAATTTCACTTCATAATCAGGTGATATCCCTCCTTGCCCCATTACTTTTCTGCCCTGTGAAGTATACCTCACTTCTCTATTTTCTTCAGGGACCTCTTTTCTGAGCATATAATCCTCAATATGAGTGTAGTCTCTCTGAATTGACCTGCCGCTCGGCGTGTAGTATTTTGCAGTCGTAAGGGCCACGGCTGCATTAGGTGCAAGGGGAATGACTGTCTGTACAAGTCCTTTGCCAAATGAATTCTCGCCTACGATAAGACCTCTATCGTTATCCTTTATAGCCCCGCTTACAATTTCAGGAGCACTGGCACTCCCTCGATTTATCAGCAACACAAGGGGAATATCCTCATATTGATTGTCGCGCATGGCAAAAAATTCTCTATTGTAATCCTTATTCCTCCCTTTAATTGAAACAATTAGATCCCCTTTTGGCAGAAACTCATCTGAAATCTCAACTGATTGAATAAAAGTGCCGCCGCCATTTGTTCTCATATCAAGGATAAGCTTCTTCATTCCCTGTTTTACAAGAGACTCCATTCTTTCTTCGAACTCCCTGGTTGTTGTTCCTCCAAAGTTACGGATGAAAATATATCCAATATCTTCCTGAAGTATAAAAGAATAGGGCACGCTATGAAGAGGAATTTCCTCCCTAACAATTGTCATTTCCAGGGCTTTATTCAGCCACTCGCGAAAAACCGTTATATTGACCTTTGTTCCTTTTAAACCTCTTAACTTCTGCATGGCATCGTAGCTCGAAATGGGTTTTGTACTCTCACCATTGATATGAGAAATAACGTCTCCTGCCTGAATACCTAGCCTGTAAGCCGGCCCCCCTTCAATGGGAGAAATGACAACCAGCCGGTCTTCCTGCTTCTGGATGATGATTCCTAAACCAAAATATTTTCCCCTTTGATCTTCCCTCATACGAGAAAAATGATCTGGATCCAGAAAATAGGAGTGAGGATCCAAAGTTTGAAGCATCCCTTTTATAGAGGAGTAAGCCAGTTTTTCATGATCTATGTCCTGGAAATAGCTATCTTCGAGAATCGAAACGATAGAGGACATTTTCTTAAAAGATAATCCCCAGATATCTTCATCTTTGGCAGGAAGAAGGAAAAGCACAAGGATTAAAACAGTAAGGAGAGCTATTTTTCTCTTCATGATCAGTTCAGGTAAATTAATAGTACCAAAGCCTCCGAATCTTGTAAAGTTCTTGTTGACTTATCCCAGTCGAAGGGCTATATTTTCATACGCATCAGGCCTCAGAAAAAGAGATAAAAATGTTCGGAAACATAGGACTTCCTGAATTACTCATAATTTTTGCTATTGCACTCCTCATTTTTGGCCCTAAAAAATTACCAGAGGTTGGAAGGTCTATAGGAAGGGCTCTTAGAGAATTCAGAAAGACATCGGATGAAATCAAAGAAAAGATTGAGGAAGAGATTGAGGCTGACGAGCTCAAAGATATAAAAAGAGATATTGAGAAGGACATCAAAGGTCATGGCGAAGGCAAAAAAGTCTCCTGACAAGATGACCTTCCTCGAACATCTCGACGACCTCAGAAAAAGAATATTTTACTCCTTCCTTGCCATTGTTTTTACAATTGTTCCGGCATGGTTATTCCATAAACAAATCTTCGATATCCTGGCTTTTCCTGTCAGCCAGTACCTTCCTGAAGGAGAATCACTCGCTTTCACCAAACTGACCGAGCCCTTTATGGTTTATATTAAAGTATCCTTTTTGGCAGCGATTTTTGTCATTTCACCTGTCATCTTTTTCCAATTCTGGAAGTTTGTTGCTCCAGGCCTTTACCAGAGAGAAAAAAAATATGTCATTCCTTTTGTTTTCTTCTCATCGACCTTTTTTGCCGCCGGAGCCATCTTCGCTTACTATGTGGTTTTCCCCTTTGCCTGCCGTTTTTTCCTCGGTATGGGGGCTGATTTTCAGCCGGTTATCAAGATGGAAGAATACTTCAGCCTGGCTATCCGAGTGATCCTAGGAATCGCTCTGGTTTTCGAACTTCCTACCCTGGTCTTCTTCCTCTCCCGTATGGGTTTGATTACCGCTAAATGGATGACGAAAAAATTCAAATACGCCTTCCTGGCTATCTTTATCATCGCAGCTATCATCACTCCCACCCCTGATCCGATCACCCAGAGCATCGTTGCTGTCCCTATGCTCTTCCTTTACGGGCTGAGCATCCTGATCGCTTTTTTTTCAGAGAAAAGAAAAAAAGAGAATGTAAAAGAGTCAGAATCTAAGGAAGATTTAGCCGGATAGCATGACCGGTTCGATAAAAAAATTAAGGCCATGTTTTCCCTCCTATCTTACTGGTCAAAAATAAAATCAGGAAGTTCAATTCGAAATTATATTAAAAGTTTACCCATATTTTTCAGAAAATGAAAAAAGAAGTGAGACTTATTGGCTTAACAGGAACAAACGGCGCAGGTAAAGGGGAGGCCGCTGCTTATTTTAAAAAAAAGGGATACACCTGCTTCTCGCTCTCGGATTTAATCCGCGAAGAACTTATAAAAAAAGGAAAAGACGTAACAAGGGATAACCTGATAAAAATGGGAAATCAATTAAGAGAAAAAGGCAGCCCTGAAATTCTGGCAAGACTTATTCTGAAAAAGATCAGAGGAAGAGCTGTTATAGACAGCATTCGTAATCCCAAAGAAATTGATTACCTGAAAAAACAAAAAAACTTTATTCTGTTGGCCATCGACGCGCCTGTTGAGTTAAGATATAAAAGAGCAAAAAAAAGAGGGAGAGAGGAATCCGTCTCAACCCTTCAGGAGTTTATAGAAAAAGAAGCAGAAGAGAAAACAAACCGCAAAAAAGGGCAGCAGCTTCTGAACTGTATAAAAATGGCAGATTTTGTTGTTATTAATGACGGCTCCCTCGAAAATCTGCACAAAAAGCTGGAGAAATTGATATGAAACCAAAAAGAATTTCCAAGGACGAATATTACCTGGGTATTGCCGAGGAAGTTGCACGGCGCAGCACCTGTTTCCGTAGATCCATAGGTGCTATCATTATCCGGGATGACCAGATCATCTCCACAGGATATGTGGGAGCACCAAGGAAAACAAAGGACAGCCTCGAACATGGTTCCTGCCTCAGAGACAAGTTGAATATCCCCCACGGCCAGCGATATGAGCTGTGTCGAAGCGTCCATGCTGAACAAAACGCAATTATTAATGCTTCCCGGGCCGGAGTTAGCCTTTTAGGAGGCGACATTTACATCCACGGCAGCATTCCAGGCAAATTTCAGCCGATAAATGCCTATCCATGTTTTATATGCAAAAAAATGATCATAAATGCCGGTCTAAACCGTATTATCTGCTCCACAGAGGTTGGGAAAATGAAAATTTTCCGTGTTATTGACTGGATTAAAGAATGGCAGGAAGGTGACATCATCGATGACAACCATCACTACGGCTGATATAATCAAAACCTCATCCAAAACTCTATCCTGATTACGAGTCGAAAATAAATAAAGGACTTTAAAATGAACTCAAACAGAATCTTCTTTACTTCTTTTATAATCCTGGCTTTTCTTTTCCTGGCATTCAAGGTTTCTCCGTCATGGAGACAAGAGGACCAGCCAGTCTCTAAAACCAAGGTCAACCTGCTCCAGCTCCTGGGAATCACTCCTTCTTCAGAATCTGTTGATTATGTCCAGAATAAAACTGAATTCCAACTTCATACCCTGCTCACAGAACAACGCCACCTCAAAACATGGAATCTAAGCAATAGAATTCAAAAGGACTGTGAAAGCGGCCTTCAAATGCTTTTCTCTGTGGATGATGACATCGTTAAAAGGCTTGAAGTTTTAATCCGAGAACCGGCCCTCCTGGAACAGGCTGTCCAGGCTGTTGAAGAAACTCTTCTATCCAACCACAAAATATATATTTACGGCTGTGGTGCAACTGGCCGTCTGGCTAAACAGATGGAAAGCACCTTCTGGCGTCCTTTCTGGAAAAAAGTCAAAAGAAGGGGAAAGATCTGGTCAAAAATCAAACCTCATCTGGGAGAGTTCATCGAGGAGCATCTTATAGGAGAGATGACAGGCGGAGACCGGGCACTGATCAGTTCACTCGAGGGATTTGAAGATTTGCAGCTTATCGGACATCTCCAGCTTGAAGACAGAAAAATTAAAAAAGGAGATGTTGTTTTCTGTGTAACCGAAGGAGGCGAGACTTCTTCTGTAATCGGAACTATCTTATCCGCTTTGGATCAGTGGAAAAAAGCCAAAACCTATGACCCAAAAAAAGCCAAAAAAAAGCTCTATTTTATTTATAATAATCCCGATGAAATACTCCATCCTTTTTTGAGAAGCCGAAAAGTACTCGAAGAACCAGGTATAACAAAAATAAACCTTACTACAGGACCTCAGGCTATAACCGGTTCAACACGTATGCAGGCTACCACGATTGAAACTTTTGTTGTAGGTAATATTTTGCAAACTGCACTTGACCGAACTTTAAGAAAATTCCTCTCTAATAAAGACATGTCAAAACTCGGCTTCAAAAAGGAACACACCCTGGAGAAAAAGCTAAAAGAATTTTCTCTTATCCTGAAAGAGGTCAAAAACAACCTTCCTGCAATAGCCAAATTCACTAAACTTGAAGCTTCTACTTACAAAACAGGGCATTTCTCAACCTATTTTGCCCAGGAAGGACTAATTACAGTCTTTATCGACAGCACGGAAAGAAGCCCGACCTTCCGCCTTTTTCCGCTGGACACAGTTAAAGAGGAAAAAAGGAAAAGCTGGATTCAGGTCTGGACTCCTGCTGCTAATCTCAAACAAGCCTGGCAGGCTTTTCTTGGGAGATCATTCAGAGGGCTCTCATCAGGGTTCTATAAAAAGCCCTTTGAAACAAAGATCGAGGATGCCTATCTAAAAAAGGCAGCCCTGGAAAGCCTAAAAAATGCAGGAAATAACCAGCAGTCTCTCTATAATTTTTCTTTTTCTGATTTCAACCTTAAAAACCGAGGTCCCGAGCAGGGAGACCTGGGAGTTTTGGTTTTAATCTCCCCTGAAGAGAAGTTACTTAAAAAAAGTAATTCCGATTTCCGCAAATTCATCGAACTCTTTTCAAAAGAGGGGGCAGCTACAGCCATGATCCTGATCACAGATAATTCCCAAAAGTCCATATTTAAGCTTATTCGAAAAATTCATGGTTTTGATCCAGAAGGAGACGATTCTCTGGTCTTTGTACACATTAAAAAAAATAACGACCCCCTCGGCATCAATCAGCAGATAGCCCTTAAAATTCTCCTCAATGCTCATTCAACAGCAGTCATGGCTCGCCTGGGAAAGGTCATCGGAAATACCATGACCAATGTCAGTCCGAGCAATCTCAAACTTATCGGCAGGGCAACCTACCTTGTTCAATCTCATGTCAACGATGTCCTCAGCCGCCCTCAGTGGTTAAAACTATATGGAATCCAGAAGTCCATTTCCTACGGCGAAGCAAACGCTGTTTTGTTTGAGGCCATAGGGTTCCTTAAAGACAAAAAAAGAGAAGCAGGTCAAACTGCAGAGGTTGCCCTCTCTATCATCAGGATCCTCGAGTCCCTTCGACTTAAAGAGAGAGCTTCCCAGGAAGAGGCCTTGAGTATCCTTAAAAATATGGGTCTGAGCCAGTACCTTTTAAATGTCACTTCTCAACAGAATTAAATTGGGGACGGTTCTATTTTTTAATTGGAAACGGAAATAAATTGCGGGCCGCCCCTATTTATTCTTTATTTAATGGCGGCGGACGATTTCTTTGACCCTCATAAGCTGGACCTGAAAAGAACGCTCCATCTCTTCAAGGCGGCTTGAAATATACCTTATGGTTTCCTTAATGCTGGGTATAAGGATATGTTCTAAAGCATTTACCCGCCGGCGCGTGACTTCAATCTCATGAGAAAGAAGCTCAACGGCCTTCCATAGGCGGGCCATCTCCATCATATCCTTGAGAAGCTCCTTAGTCTTTTTTATGCCTATATCAAGCTCACTTTCTGTGTTAAGAAGGTCATAATCAGAGACTTCTTGCTCTTCAATTTCAAACTTTGGGATAGTTAGATTAAAAATCCTTTCTTTTTTTGTTCCCAAGATTAATTTTCCTTCTGGGATAAGCCTTTCCAGCTCTTCATGAGACATTCGACCCCGGGCAAGGACAAAAGAGAGGAACGCTTTTTTCAATTTTGAACTAATCCCTTCCTGGAGTTCATAAAGCTCACGCATTATCTGCAAGAAACGGCGCATTATTTCTTCCAGTTTATCTTTAAGAAGCTTATGCCCTCTCTCCGCCAGAACAAGGCGCCTGCGGAGCCTCATAAGCTCCATTCTGTTAGGATTGACAGAAAGTCTCATAACTTTTCAGTATAATACTTCTCCAAATATTCCGGACGAATTCTCTTGAGTTCAGCCCTTGGAATTGTTCGGAGAAGTTTCCACCCCAGATCCACCGTGTCTAAAATAGAACGCGATTCAAATTCACCCTGTCTTACAAATTCATCCTCAAAGAGGTCAGCAAATTTTAAATACAGCTTATCCAGATCACTCAGAGCCGCTTCCCCCAGGATCAAAGCCAGCTCCCTGGCTTCTTTTCCCCGCGCATAACAGGCAAAAAGCTGGTTAAGGACATCAGCATGGTCCTCCCGCGTTTTTCCTTCACCGATGCCTTTATCCTTAAGCCTGGAAAGGCTGGGGAGCACGTCTATGGGAGGATAGATTCCTTTCCGATGAATCTCGCGGCTGAGCATAATCTGCCCTTCCGTAATATAACCCGTTAAATCAGCGATGGGATGGGTTTTGTCATCTTCAGGCATAGTAAGGATAGGAATAAGAGTGATAGAGCCTTTTTTTTCTTTAATTCTTCCTGCTCTCTCATACATTGATGCCAGGTCTGTGTAGAGGTACCCTGGATATCCTCTTCGGCCTGGAATTTCTTTTCTGGCTGCGGATATTTCCCGAAGAGCCTCGGCATAAAAAGTCATATCCACAAGTATTACCAACACATGCATATCCTGCTCAAAAGCAAGATACTCTGCACAGGTTAAGGCGAGCCGAGGTGTTGCGATACGCTCAATGGGAGGTTCGTTCGCTAAATTTAAAAAGAGCACTGCTCTCTCCAGTGCTCCTGTGTTGCGGAAATCCTCTATAAAAAAGTTCGCCTCTTCAAAAGTAATACCCATAGCGCCAAAAACAACTGCAAATTTTTCCTTTTTTCCTAACACTGCTGCCTGACGCGCAATCTGGGCGGCAACCCTGGCATGGGGAAGACCGCTTCCCGAAAACAGGGGAAGCTTCTGCCCCCTGACTAACGGATTCATTCCATCAATGGAAGAAATGCCTGTCTGGATGAACTCAGAGGGGTAGTCCCGGGCGTCAGGATTTATTGGGCTTCCGGTGATATCGATCATTTTTTCGGCAATTATCTGTGGTCCATGGTCTTTAGGCATTCCTGAGCCGTCAAAAATCCGGCCAATAATTTCCTCTGAAACACCAAGCTGCTGGGAACGCCCTAGAAACCTTACTTTTGACTTATCCACATCAAGGCCCATAGTCCCCTCAAAGACCTGTACGATTGCTCTTTCTGTCGAAACATCAAGCACTGTGCCCCGTCGTAAAATTCCTTCTGCCGTTTCAATTTCCACTAATTCGCCGAATTTTACATCTCTAATTTTTTCCACAATAACCAAAGGACCAACAATATTGGAAACAGTCAAATACTCTTTATACATTTTCTTCTCTTATCCCTTTTTTCTGTAACAATTTCTTAAAAGCATCATCAACTTTTATATAGACCTCATGGATACCGGCATCCTCTTCAGGAAGAAATTTCATTTTTGAAATTTTTTCTCTGACTTCCAGCGCAAGAATCTCATCCAGAACTTCCCCCTCTTCCAAGGCGCTGATTCCTGAATGAAAAAAATGTAAGATTGTTCGAAGCATCAAATACTGCTTCCTCAACGAAGTATAAGTGTCCTGAGGATGGAAGGCATTCTGATGAAGAAAATCTTCCCGGATAGAGCGCGCAGATTCAAGAACAAGTCTTTCCCTGGCTGAAAGGGATTCAACCCCAACAAGCCGGGCAATTTCTTGAAGCTCTGATTCTTCTTCAAGAAGCTGCATGGCTTCCTGCCTGAGGTCAGTAAATTCTTCGGCTACCTGGCTGTTTAAATAGTCTTTTATGTTCTCTACGTACAGAGAATAGCTCAAAAGCCAGTTAATGGCAGGAAAGTGCCGCATGTTTGCCAGCCTGTCATCAAGAGCCCAGAAGACCTTGACCACCTTAAGTGTAGCCTGAACAACAGGATCTGATAAATCCCCACCTGGTGGAGAAACGGCGCCCATAACACTCAGAGCTCCTAACCTCTTATCCGATCCCAGACAGACCACTTTGCCGGCCCGCTCATAGAATGCAGCAATACGGCTTGCCAGATATGCAGGATAACCTTCCTCTCCTGGCATTTCTTCCATACGCCCTGAAATTTCCCTCAAGGCTTCTGCCCAGCGGCTTGAAGAATCTGCCATAAGGGCAACAGAGTATCCCATATCACGGAAATATTCAGCAATAGTCATGCCTGTGTAAATAGAGGCTTCCCGGGCAGCAACAGGCATGTTTGATGTGTTAGCTATTATGACAGTCCTCTCCATAAGAGGCCTGCCCGTATGGGGATCTTCCAATTCTGGGAAGCTGAGGAGCAGGTCAGCAACTTCGTTCCCTCTCTCTCCACATGCAACAAATACAATGATTTGGGCGTCCGACCATTTGGCGAGCTGATGCTGAACAACAGTTTTTCCACTGCCGAATGGACCAGGCACACATCCCGTTCCACCTTTCGCCAGAGGAAAAAGAGTGTCAAGGACTCTCTGCCCCGTAGTCAGAGGCTCATCGGGCATAAGACGCTCATAGACACCCCTGTTTTTCCGGATAGACCAGCTCTGAAACATCTTGAGCTCTTTTACTTCTTTTTGAGTCTCTATCCTCGCTACCGCTTCCTTGACTAAAAATTTGCCCTTTTTTATTTCCACGATCTTTCCAGCTGAACCTTCAGGAACCATGATTTTATGTTTAATGAGCGGTGTTTCCTCCACTTCCCCTATAATATCTCCTTCTGCAACATCTTGACCTTTTTTGGCCGTAGGATTGAACCCCCATTTTTTCTCCCGGTCCAGAGGCGGCAGTTCGATACCTCGTGTGACAAAGTCTCCTTCTTTACTTCTTATGATATCAAGAGGCCTCTGGATTCCATCATAGATGGAACTCATCAAACCCGGGCCCAGTTCCACACTTAAAGGCTTCCCGGTTAAAAACACAGGTTCCTCTGGACCGATGCCTGTTGTATCCTCGTAGACCTGGATAAAAGCCATGTCTTCTCTGAGTTCGATTATTTCTCCTATTAGTCCCAGTTCTCCGATTTTGACCATGTCATACATCTTGGCTCCCAGACATTCTGAGGCAACAACCAATGGACCTGCGACTCGAATAATTTTACCTTGTTTCATCTTCTCCTCTTCTTTTAACCAAAGAATCCGAACCTGTGGCTTTGATGGCAATCTCTCTCATTTTTTTCTCAAGGTAGTCCGTAACCTCCCTGTAATCCGAAAATCCGACCACCACAGGGCAAAACTTCTCTCTTAACCTTTCTCTATCCTCCTTCAGAGGCTCAAAGAGGTCTTCTTCCAGAAAACAAAGAGCAAAATTTTCCTTTTTTAGGGATTCCATGACTTTTTTAGCTTCTTCCACGCTCTCTGGAGAAAACACTTTTATCCCCAGAGCTCTTAAAGCAAAAACAACATCGGCCTTTCCTACTACAGCAACTTTATCAAACATATGTCTCGCTTACCCTTTCCTTTAAAATACCGGGAGGAATCTGATTGATCTTCCCAACACCGAGAAGCCTCACCATATTAAGTTCTTTCCTCTTTGCCAGTCCATATGCAAAAACCGGCTCAGGCCCAAATACAATATATTTAGCCCTCTTCAGGTACTCCAATAAAAAATCCTCAATTCCGCGTTCCAGCTCTACAAATGTTTCTCGCTCTTCAAGAACATCTGTCGCTTTTGTCCAGAGCTCATAATAGGGAGTGGCTTTAAGTTTCTCTCCGATCTCGGCAAAAGAAAGGTCAAAGTTCCGGAGTAAAATTTTATCATCCAGAAAACCGCCTTTTAAAATTCTTTTTTCAAACTTATCTCTGGTTAAACCTGAATACTTCACTCTACAAAACATCTTAATATTGCCCAGATCGATTTTATGCCGGATATAGTCTTTTATAAAAGAATATCCGGACCTCTCGGCAATTAACACCGCCTTGTCAGGGCGGCTTTCTTCAAGGAATATTTTCAGGATGTCCTCTTCAAGGAGAATTTTTTCTATCAAACGATAAAGATTCTCTTCTTCTTTTTTTATGTATTCATCCAGCTCGTTCGAATCCTTGATCTTAACAATTTCCTCAGAGTATTTTCCTGCATCAAAAATAACCTTCATAGCGGAGGAGAAATCACTCTCCTCGGATGCCTCTCTGAAAACAGCCTTCTCAACCAAATCTTTCTCCAGCACACGCACCCTTCCCACAGCATAAGCATAATTGAGCCTGGAGGGTTTTTTCATATTTTTAAAACCTCCAGGATTTCATTTTCCAGTCTGGAACGAAGTTCTTCTTTTAACTTTTCTTCATCATAGGGCTCTTCTTTCTCTCCCTCTTTCATGATAATCTTCCTTTTAAGCCCCTTTTTTTCTAAATTTTCCTTCTGGAAAGCTCTCTCCAGAACTTCATTAATAAGTTCTTTTTTCCGCGAGAGAATGTTGATTTTTTTCTCCAAGCGAGATTGTGTAACCAGACGGCTGGCTTCAAGCCGGCCCTGTCTCTCCGCCTCTTTTACCAGCACTTTCACCAACTCCGAAGCCTCTTTTCGAGCTTTTTCTTTTATTTCTCCGGCTTTCTCCTGGCTTTCATGAATAATTTTATCTACTTCCGCCTGGGCATCATCTAAAATTTTTTTCAGTATTTTCTCTAAGCTCATGTTTTTCTTAAAGCTTCTAAAGCTTTATACCGTTGAGAAGGAGAATCGTAATGAGCAATCCTAAAACAGCATACGTCTCCACCAAAGCAGCCATAATAACAGGTTTCATGAGGTCTTTTGGCTGTTTTGCTACCATGTAAACACCAGAAGCACAGACTTTTCCCTGATGAATTCCTGAAACCAGACCGGCGAATGCAACCGGCAGGCAGGCAATAAGAACTTGCCAGCCCTGGTAAATCGTAAGAGATTTTAGGGCTTCTCCTACCAGGCCAAGTTTTAACATGACTAAAAAGGCGCTTAAAAATCCGTAAATGCCTTGAGTTCCTGGAAGGGCCACCAATAAGAGTAGGCTTCCGAATTTTTCCGGGTCCTCACTCATAACTCCACTGGAAGCCTGACCTGCAAGTCCAACACCAATGGCTGAACCAATCCCACCTAGCACAACGGCAAGCGCTCCTCCGAAAACAGCTAAAGTAAATCCTAACGCCATTTCTGTCACCTCCTTAGATACTTTTTAAACTAATCTATTCAGATAAATTCAACAAACTTGCTTTCAAGCTCAAAAGGTTTAAAAGGCTTGCCTCCAGATTTAAAAAATTTACTGAAAAACTCAACAAACTGAAGGCGCATAGAATGAACAAACCCGCCCAATAAGCTGATTCCCAGGTTGAACAGGTGGCCGCCAATAAAAATCAAAGCTGCCAACAACCATCCAACCCATGGGATTGCTAGGGCTGTCTGGCAGAGAGTGTTTACCACCATAGCGATAACAGTAGTGGCTAGCCCCAGAGCAAGCAGGCGTGAATAGGAAAGAACATCGGCTAGATACCTGGAGATATCATATAGGCTATACAGTCCTCCAAAAAAACGGGCAAAAGGATTGCGGCTGGGAGACGCAAAAAAAACAATTCCGGCCGCAGCTGAGAGCGATAAAATCCCCCAGATTGGCCTTTTGATCACAGCATAAAGAACAAGGGAAGGAAGGAGCAGCAACCATCCTCCCTGGACAAAAATGGACTGAAGATAAAGTTTGTTCTTTATTCCATTAATCATGTTCAACAGGGTTCCGAACCAGACCTGAAAAAAACCCAGAGCAAGGGCAATTCCTAAAAAAGAAAGGGGATCCTGGAGAGGGTCTAAAACCATAAGCTTCCGGATAGGGAATCCAAACCAGCCTCCGATCAGAGCTCCAAAAATAACAGTCGAGATTCCCAGGAGACAAAGAAGCTTCAAGAATTGAAGCAGGCTGCCCTTTGGTTTAGCAAATTTAATGAAGAATAGGCTTACTAGTGTTATCAATAGTCCGTAACCTGCCTCACTAATACACAAACCAACAAAGATGAAAAAAAATGGAGCCATTGGAAGAGTAGGGTCAAAAGAGCCGCGTTGTGGAAGTCCATAGAGTTTGGTTACTACTTCAAAAGGCCTGCTCGCCTTCGGATTTTTTAGGATAACCGGGGGATCTTCTTCAAGAATAGGTTCCCGCAAGTAAATCTCTGTCACTTCTGAATAAGGTTGAAGTTTGGATTTTAATTTTTTTGTATCTGAAGAACGGATCCAGCCTTCCATGAAAAAAACTCGTTCTGTCTCGCCAAGGAAACTAAAAGAGGATATTTTATCCCGCTCATTGAGAAGCACGTCATAAACAACCATGAGTTTTTGTTGATAAACAAACAGACTCTGCCCTTTTTTCTCAAGATCTTCAAGTCTTTTCCTCTTTTCTTCAATATCCACATCGATTTTTTTAATAACTTCTTTCACTCCGTCCTGTTTTTCGGCCCTGCTCAATATTGGCTCTGTGAAAAAAAGAGGGGAAAAGTTTAATTCTTTAAGAGTCTTTTCAAAATGATCTTTTTCCCTCTTTGGATAAATTAGCATTAGATAAAGGCTTCTTTTGTCCTGATCTATGACTTCAAACCAGAGAGATTCTTTTTTACTTATTTCCTGGAAATCTTCATAGCTTGAGATGGGCAAGGACCCAAGGAGAATTTCTGTCGAATCAGTTGGTCTTAAAGATTTAATAGGCAAGCTTAAACTTTTGATCGGATAAAGAAACTCTTCTTCTTTCTCTAAGAACTTGATCTCAGAAAGTAACTCATTGTGTTCATCCTCGAGTTTTTCAATCTTGTCTAAAACAGCAATAAAATCAAATTTTAATACTTCATTTCTTTTCTGGCGCTCCACCTGCGGTTTTTGAGTAAAGAGCTTTTTTACAAATCCCTTTCCCTCCCACCGGGAAAGATAGTCCAAAACATGGGATAAACGATGAAGTCTGTGCTCAAGCTCAGTTACTTCTGTGGAGGAAGATTGAAGCTCCAGCTCTTCAAAATCTGCTTTCTCAATTTGAATTAGCCCCTCTTCTTGAATAGAAGAAAGGACCTCCATTTTTACGCAAGCATGGGCAAGGATCTGTACTTTCAGAACCTCGGCAATAGCCATGCGCTAAAGCGACTCTCCCCCTAAGTAGTTATTTATTTTTTCCGCAGCTTTTTTGACTGCTTCGGACATTGTTTTTTCTGCTCTCTGACGCAGAGCCTCAGTATCCACCTCTGCTTTCTTCCTGATTTTTTCTGCTTCTTTTGCTGCTTTCTGGATTATAATATTCTTTTTTTCTTCAGCCTTTTTCCTGGCTTTTGCTAAATAATCTTCTTTGATTTTTTTTGCCTCTTCAAAAGCATCCTGAACTATTTTTAAAGCTTTCTTCCCCCGAGTTTCTTGAATTAATCTTTGCGCCTCCTCTTCAGCCTCCTTTATCTTCTGAAGGGCAGCAACAGCATCATCTTTTACTATTTCTTCACCCATTTTTAATAACCCTTTACCTGGTGTTAATCCAATCCCTCTTCTTCTCAAAAAGAGCCTCTTTTTGCCTTTCCAAAATAATCTTGATTCGCTTCAATTAAATACGGAAGTGCTATTATATCCAATGCCTTTACCTTTTTAAAGGGAAAAATATTCCTCAAACTTTAACGCTTAATCAGAATATTTTCCCTTTATACGGTTTATCCTTTGGGAGTAAAAAAAATGAACCGTCCCCATTTTTACCTGCAGGGGTTTGATTCATCAAGCCCATATTTTTAATCGTCCAAATAATTGGGGAAGTTTGGTAAGTCGGACATTAGTATTGAAAAAAAGAAAAGAATATTTTTATTTTTTTTTAGGGTAAAAAGGTCGTATAGAGATAATAGGCCCTGAAATCCAGCTTCTTTCGCTTTACTTCCTTTTCCAACTCTCTAAAGGGAGATTTATAATCAAACAAAGAAGATTTAAAAAGCACTAAAGCTCCTGCTCTGATAACATCACGAAGCAGGGAAAAATCCATTTCATTTTCCAGGTGAAGAACAAGATTTAGTCCAACAGAAAGTAAAAATTTCAATTCATCCAGAACCAGAGCTGCATTCTCAGATTCTCGAATGCTTAAATCGGTAATATGAATCCAGGCACCATTTCTTCCCAGTTCTTCAAAGGAATGTTCTAAGGTGCCATTATGATAATAAACAAGCCAGCCCCCGCCTTTCTTGCATGCATAAGCCAACTCATTAAGTTGAGCTATCTCCCTTTCCCTTACTCTGTTGGTGCAATAAAGATAGATCCCGGTTCTTCCCATTTCAAGGAGGTCAAAAAAAGAAATCGAATCCTGCTCTTCATCTGGCTCAAAAGACCCATGAAAAAAATATCCAAAAATCGCTCCGCCTTTTTTACATGCTCTGTTCACAAGATCAAATTCAGATAAATTTTTCCTAACTTCATCTGAAGTATAAACGTCAGCACCAGCTCCGGCGAGCCACTCAAGCTGGAAGCGGTCAAGATTACCAGAGTCAATCAGGCGAAACCGGAATCCTTTTTGACGGCAAATTTTCACTGAATCTAAAAGGCTTGGAAATTCATACTGGTCATCCCGGACAGTTATATCCTCTCCTTTTTGAGCTCTGGAAAGAATCTTATAAGCCTTCTCAGGAAGTTCCAGGCTTTTATCCTTCAGATTTTCGTTTTCCATTTATTTCTTATTTTTTTCAGTTTACATTTCTTTCATGAACTGAAATATCTTCCCTTTACTTTTCTCTTTTGCCTCCTCTGGCCTTTAAGCTGAGAGTCTCGAAACATATAGCATCGCATAAATGGTATGTCAAGTTAAGCACCTTGAAAAAAAAAGCCTTATCTTTTATTATCTGGCATAGAGCCATTGGAAATGAAAAAAGGCATCGTACTTTACTCTGGAGGCATAGATTCAACAACCGCTCTCTACTGGGCTCTTAACCAATATGAGAAAATCTCTGCTCTAACATTTGATTACGGACAGCGCCACAGGATTGAAGTAATTATGGCTGGAAATTTAGTGCAAAAGCTAAACATCCCTCATAAGATACTAAGGATAGACCTCAAACAGATTGGGGGCTCAGCCCTCACCGACACCAAGCTTCCCTTGCCTAAGTACGAAAGAATGGAAAAAATCGAAGAGGGTCTTCCCCTGACATATGTCCCCTTCAGAAATGGTATATTTCTGGCTTTGGCTTCAGCCTGGGCTGAAGTCGAGGGAATAAGGGAGATTATCTGCGGCTTTAATATCATAGACTCCCCGAATTATCCTGATACCCGGGATCAATTCGTAAAAGCAATGCAGGAAGCTATAAACCAGGGAACAAGAATATCACCCGACCAGGAAATAACTAAAATCCTCGCTCCTTTTGTAAATAAAAAAAAATCAGAAATTATAAAGGAAGGCCTTGCCTTGGGAGCTGATTACTCTTACTCCATTTCCTGTTATTCTGGAGCAGAAATTCCCTGCAAGAAGTGCTCCTCGTGTATGCTGCGTCAACAAGCCTGGGAAGAGACCGGATTAAAAGATCACTTAATTCTCAGGCTGGAGAAAGAAGGGAAAATATGAGCTGGATATTAAAAGTAAAGGAGAAATTTCAGGCTGCGCACTTTTTAAAAGAGTATAAGGGAAAATGTGAAAAAATCCATGGGCATACTTTTCAAGTAGAAGTGGAGATCGAAGTAAAGGAGCTTGACAAAACAGGGATAGGTTTTGATTTTGCCGTAATAAAACAAAAATTATCTGAAATCCTGCCCGACCATACTCTCCTCAACGAGGTTTATGATTTCAACCCATCCGCTGAAAATTTAGCCCGGAACTTTTTTAATGAATTAAGAAAGCTCTTCCCTGTAAAAAAGGTGACGGTCTGGGAATCAGAGGATGCCTCAGCCACATATTCTGAAAATAACTGAAATATTTCCTTCCATCCAGGGGGAGGGCCTCAGACAGGGCGAAAATACCCTCTTTATTCGCCTTTCAGGCTGCAATCTTAAATGTTCCTTCTGTGACACAAAATACGCCTGGCAGGAAGGGAAAAAATATCCAACAGCCCAGGTCCTGGAAGAGATTAAAACATTAAAGCGCCGCTTCCCAGCACGATGGGTTTGTCTCACAGGAGGAGAACCGCTCGTTCAGGATGTGTCTGAATTAGTAAAAGGTCTAAAGGAAGAAGGCTTTAAAGTCCAGGTTGAAACAAATGCCACGTTTTACCGCCCTCTGCCAGTAGACTGGTATTCTATTTCTCCCAAGCCAGACAAATATAACTACCGGCCCGAGTACAGGGAGAAAGCTAGAGAGGTAAAAATAGTTTTAACAAAAAATTTGGATTTTGAACTGATCCGCCAATTAAGAAAAGAATTTCCTGAGAGGACACCTCTTCTTCTCCAGCCTCAATCCAACAGGAAATGGAGTGTGGAACTGGGATTAAAACTCCTTAGGCAGGCTTTGACAGCAGGGCAAAAAAATATAAAAATCTCAATTCAGCTCCATAAAATATTTGGTTTACGATAGATCTATACGGCCAGAGCATAAAACTCTGGACATCATCTCTTAAGATGACAGAAAATGAAAAAAATCATCTTAAAATTCATCACAAGAGGCGATTGATTTACCCTTAAAGCTATGCAACAATATTTTCTCATCAAAACAGAAAAATAATATGAAGCCGCTTATTTTTCTATCTACCTTTCAAGCAGATAAAAGGTCTATGATTTTATTGGTTCTCTTCCATTTTGTGTGGGTAAAACATGTCTTGATAGATATAAAGAAAGTATTCTGGGATGGATGGAAGCAACCTTTGAAGATTTAGCCTCCCTGAATCGCTCCTCGAGGGAACCCGACAGAGTCGGGCGGCGAGTATGTTTGAGCAAAGCGAGTTACGCAGCCGCCGAGAAGAACGAAGAAGGGATGGCGTGAAAAATCTGAACGGGAGCGAGACCATTCCAGAATACTTTCTGACTATTACCAACACAAAATGGAAGAGAGCCATTTTATTTAATAAAACAGAAGATTTTAATTTAATCTGAGAAGTAACTTTTGAAACAAAAAAATAAAAAAATACCCTGGCAAGTAATCGCCTGTGCTCTTTTTGTATTTATTTTTACCAATCTCTTCTCCTATTTTATTTTCAACCACATTCCCCGTGTTCACGATGAAATTGATTATTTATTTCAGGCAAAAATATTCAAATCCGGCAGGTTGTATGTCCCTTCCCCCTGCGCAAAAGAATCTTTTGACTTCCCTCACATGGTAAATAACGGCAAATGGTACAGTCAATATACTCCTGGCTATCCTTTTCTCTTGCTGCTTGGACTCCTTATACAAGCACCATGGCTAATAAATCCAATTTTAGCGTCACTCTCGATTATTCTTTTTTATCTTCTAGGCAAAGAAATTTATAACTCCAAGGTTGGCATCCTGGCTGCTTTTATGGGTACTATCTCTATCTGGTTCCTGCTGATGTCGTCCACAATGATGTCTCATACCAGCGGCCTGTTTTTTATTACTTTTTTTCTTTATTTTTTATTCCGTTCAATCAAAAACCCGTCAATAACTAATGGATTTCTTTCTGGAATCGGATTGGGGATGGCTTTTCTTATTCGGCCCTATAATGCGATTCTAATCTCTACTCCTTTTCTAATCTATTATGTAGTTTTATTAATTAAAAATATCAGGAAAAGATTAAAAAATATTATAACTTTTGGACTTGCCGTAATTTTTTTCCTTTCAATATTATTGATCTATAATCAAATCACAAACGGTCATCCTCTAAAGATGGGATATTTTGCCTCATATGGTGTGGAACACAGCCTTGGTTTTAGCCGAACAGGCTACACAGGCATTCCCCATACTCCTTTTTTAGGTTCATTTAAGATCGGAATTAGCTTAGCTTCACTCAATAAATATCTATTCGGATGGCCTATCTCTTCTTTCCTTGCTTTCCTTCCGCTCTTATGGATAACTAAAATAAATAAAGAAAATTCTAAAAAAAATATTCTTCTTTTATCAGGATTTTTCTCTCTTTTGATCGGTCTGTATTTCTACTGGGGAACCCATGCCTTTATCGGACCAAGGATGTTCTTTGAAGCTATCCCGATTTTCTTTTTACTCAGTGCTTATGGGATTACTGAATTTCCTCGACTCATTACGTTAAAATTCAAAAAGCTAAATAAAGCATTGTCTAAAAAAGTGACCGCTGGAGTTTTGATCGTTTTAATAGCTTTTGCTTTTTTTGTTCGTTTCCCCTCCTGGATCTGGCCTCCGTATACTGGGAGTTACTATGACGGATTTGCTAATAATTTTGCCGGAGTAACCCCTAAAATACACAGAGCTCTCAAAACACTTCAGCTTAAGCAGTCGGTAATTATATTAAAATTCCTTTATTATCCTTTTGAGTATTTCCCTGATGGCTGGTGGAGCACAGGATTTCTTTACAACGATCCTTTCCTCAGTGAAAATATAATTTATGCAAACGACAAAGGTGATAATAACATTAAACTTTTACAATGCTTCCCAAAGAGAAAAATCTTCCTCTATTTAGGAACACTGGAAAAAGGAATGCTTGTCCCCCTAAAATTGGAAGGCAACAGGATTATTTATGGGGAACCTGTAACTTTTGATAAATCCGGGAAAAAACATATAAAACTTATAAATGACCCTAAACAATTTTATAAAATCTACTCTACGGATTTCGGGAATTTTCTGGATAAAATCTATAACCAGAACATCTATTACAAGACAGATGTTGCCCGGCTTATGGAATTGGGATTCCTTTTCAAGGACAATAAAAATTACAAGGAAGCATCTTTTTATTTTGAAGCCGCTCTTCAAATTGAAAAGCAGCCAGAAATCAGATACAGGATTCTCAGTCAATTGGCTTCCTGTTACTTTAAAACTGGAAATGTAGATGAAGGAAAGATTATTTTAGAAAGGACAAGAGATTACTATAAAAGGAAATTCTTCAACATATTCCCTGAAAAAGGTTTCTAAATCATGAAGTCAGAAAAGAGCTCTGAGACCAAAAAAGTAATCATATTGGGAGCCGGGCCTGCAGGATTAACAGCTGCATACGAAGCCTGTAAAAGAGGATTACACCCGATCGTTTTTGAAAAAGATAACGAAGTTGGCGGCATATCCAAGACCGTCAGTTATAAAAATTACCTGTTTGATATAGGGGGACATCGATTCTTCACAAAATATGAAGAAGTCAAGGGTATATGGAAAAAAATATTAGGAGATAATTTTATAACAAGACCCAGATTATCCAGAATATACTATAACAACCGTTTTTTTTACTACCCGTTAAAGCCACTCAATGCTTTGACGAATCTTGGATTGAGAAACTCTTTTTTGGTTCTTTTGAGTTATATAAATTCACAGATAAGCCCATACAAAAACGTATCCAATCTTGAAGAATGGGTATCGAATAAATTCGGGAAAAAATTGTTTAATATATTCTTTAAAACCTATACAGAAAAAGTGTGGGGAATACCATGCAAGGAGATCCAAGCAGATTGGGCAGCACAGAGAATTAAAAGCCTTTCATTAGGCAAAGCTATATTTAACTCAATCGGATTTATAAAAAGAGGTCAAGTCACAACTCTGATCGATGAATTTCAATATCCGAGGAGAGGGCCGGGACAGATGTGGAACAGCGCAAAGGATTTAGTCCAAAAGCAGGGAGGAACAGTAAAACTCAACTCAAAAGTAAGACGGTTCACTAAAAAAGGAAACAAAATAATTTCCGTCCTCACAGAAAGTAATGGATTCTTGCAGGAGATAACCGGAGATTATTTTCTATCAAGCATCCCTCTAAAAGAACTCATCGAATCCATAGACCCTCCAGCACCAAATGATGTTCTGGAGGCTGCCAGGCAGCTCCGATACAGGGATTTTTTTACAGTTGGACTGATGATTAACAAAGCTAACATATTTCCGGATAACTGGATATATATTCATTCTCCTGAAGTCCGAGCGGGCCGAATTCAAAACTATAAAAACTGGAGCCCGGAGATGGTTCCTGACTCTCAGACAACATCTCTGGGATTAGAATATTTTTGCTTTGTCACAGATGAAATTTGGAATAGGGAAAAACATGAGCTAATCGAACTGGGGAAAAAAGAAGTGGTTCAGCTTAAATTTGCTACAAGAGACCAGATCAGCGATGGCTTCGTTTTAAAATCACCTAAAACTTATCCAATATATGATGAAGGATACCAGGAAAGAATAGAGATAATAAAAAATTACCTATTAACAATAAAGAATTTGCAAACAATGGGGCGGAACGGCCTTCATAGATACAACAATCAGGACCACTCTATGTTAAGCGCAATTTTAGCCGTTCGAAATATTCTTGGCGAAAAGCACTCAACCTGGGACATAAATATCGATGATGAATACCATGAAATCATTGAAGAAAATAAGAAATAAGGAAATAATAGTTCTGCAACATATATATAGTTTGTGAAGCTTTTTAAAAAAGAGAATTCAAAGAAAAATGAACTTTAAAGATAATCCAGCAATAAATTCTGAAAAGAGCCGCATCAGGTCTTTTATTTTCAGCAAAAGTCATAAAACTTCCATTCAACTATTCAAGTATGGCTTTGTTGGCGGAATTGCCTTCTGCGTTGATTTCGGCTCTCTCTTTTTTCTAACAGAAGTTATTAAAATCCACTATTTGATTTCAGCTGCTATTGCCTTTATCCTGGGACTTTTGACAAATTATACCTTGAGTATTCTCTGGGTTTTTCCAAAAAGAGCTATAGCCGATAAGCGGGTTGAATTCTTACTGTTTTTGATTATTGGCCTGGTTGGGCTTGGCCTTAACGAAGTTATTATATGGTTCTTCACGGAATTTATTCATTTTTATTATTTGATATCAAAATTATTTTCAACAGTTGTTGTATTCTTTTGGAACTTTTTTGCACGCAAGAAACTCCTTTTTAGTTAAAATTGGGAAGAGATACCTGGAATATTATTTGAGTTAATAAGTCGATGAAATTTAAAAGTATTTTAAAAGTTTCAGTTTATGGTGTTTCCATAGGACTTATTTTTGGACTAGTAAGAGCTATTCAACTTATCTCTTCTCATAAATACTTTCACTACAGGATGTTTCGTCTAATCTTATTTAATCTGACTGAGCGCATAAATGTTGGAATAATTTACGGTCTTATAATAACGATCTTGTTTATTCTACTACTATTAATTATTTCTTTTATCTGGCGCAAACTGGTTTTTCCCTATTTTAAAGTCAGGATAAACAGAAAAAAGAAAATAACTCCATTGGCCAAAGGATTCGCTTTTAGTCTTATATTTGCTTATCTCGCTTTTTTTATTCTCAAATTTGCCCTGAGTCCAGAGCATAATGCCAAGTTTCTTCTTGTTCACTCTTTAGTTGTTCTCTGTCTTTTTCTCATTTTTCTGCGGATTGAAAAGGCAGGCTCTCAATTGGCAAATTCTAAAATATATAAATTTGCAAGATTATTCAGAATAAAATTTGTGGCTGGAATTGTCGTTTCAATTTTTATTTTGATTAATTTGTTCTCGTTCAGCCAGAAATTGTTTAACCCTCCTTCTGGGCCAAACGTACTTCTGATAATAGCCGATGCATTAAGACCAGATCATCTCGGCTGTTATGGATACAACCGGGCGACATCTCTCCAAATTGACAAATTTACTGCTGACGCACTTATCTTCGAAAATGCGTGGAGTAACTCCCCCTGGACTAAACCTTCAATGGGAACTCTTTTTACCTCTTTGTACCCAACTGAACATCAGGCTTTTTACTGGACAGATGATTTGTCCGATAAAAACTTGTCCCTACCAGAAGTTTTCAGAAACAAGAATTATGCCACATACGCTATCCAGACAAACCCCTGTATCACAGAAAAACATAATTTCAAGCAAGGTTTTAAATATTACGAGGAAATGGTTTTAGAGAAAGCAGAAATAGTCACTGCTCATTTTAACTCCTGGGTCAAAAAACACAAAAAAAAGCCATTCTTTGCCTATCTCCACTACATGGATACCCACTCCCCCTATAATGCTCCTCGGGAATTCAGCGAAATCTTTGGAATTAAAAATAACACCCCTTTAAATCCGGGGGAATTTAAAACGCTCGATATCAGAATATTGAATGAAATTGGCTTATCACAAGGCGATAAAAATCAACTGGTCAGTTTGTATGATGGAGCTATAAAATATTTTGATTATAATTTTAAAAAAATAATCGATAATCTTGAAAAACTGGGAATACTTGATAATACAATTATCATTTTAACTTCTGACCATGGAGAGGAATTCTGGGAACATGGTGGTTTTGCTCATGGCCACACGCTCTATAATGAACTCCTTCATATCCCGTTAATCATCAGATATTCCTCCCACTTGCCTGCTAAACATATAAAGCCCCATGTACAGCTGCTTGATCTTTTTCCGACAATCCTCAGCATGGCAAGAATCAAAAATGACTTTGAACTGAGAGGGAACGACCTAATCCCACCAATTCTTAACAACAGAGACTTCAACGAAGAAATATTTTTTGAGGGCCTCTTGTTTGGGGCTTCAAAAAAAGGAATTTTAAAAGAAAACTGGAAGCTAATCGAAAATACTGGTGAAAGAAATGATGATACCTTTGAGACCCTGGGTGAATTAATGAAATATCTATACCCGGAATATAAAAAGAGTTTAGAGCTTTATAATCTTGATCAAGATATCCAAGAAAAAAATAATTTAATAAACAAATATCCTGATATTACAAGAAAACTCAAAGCGTGTTTACGTCTATTCAGGATAGAATTATCTCCCTATCAACAAACCAAAAAGATAAACCTCAAAAAAAAGCTGGAAGATTTAAAATCTCTGGGATACGTCAAATAAAAAACATCACTCAAATAACATTAAACTTTTCACTAAACTAAAGAAAAGGGATAGTAGATAAAATTATTTGGCATTCGTAGGCTGTTCTTTCTTCTTAAACCACAAATATCCTGAGCGGGTTAAATACACTCCTCCAAAAATGATAATGGCTCCACATATTTGTGAGAAAGTAATTTGTTCTGAAAGAATAATGAATGCAAAGAAAACTGAAAAAACAGGGTTAATGTTGCCGTAAATAGCTGTTCTGCTGTTGCCAATACGCTTAACAGACGTATACCAGATAACATAACAAATGGCTATAGCAAAAAGAGCCGAATATACAAGGGCTGCCCAGCTTAGGGAAGACACTTCATTAAAGCGAAGTCGCAAAATATCTGCAGCAGCAAAAGGGAGATAAAACAACGCCCCGATACCCAGAGTCAGAGAAGTCCATTTAATAGGAGATATTTTTTCCAGGAAAGGCTTTGAAAAAACAGTGTAAACTGCCCAGAGAATGTTCCCTGTAAAGATCATCAAATCTCCCTTTGAGGCCTCCCATGAAAAATGGAAACTCTCACCTCGTTTGGTTATAACAAAATAGAAACCAATAAAAGAAATAAAAATTCCCAGCCATCCTGCCCAATGTATCCTCTCATGCTTCAAGAGAGTGCTAAAGAGTGCAATGAATAATGGCGTCATGGCCATGATGATTGATGTATTGGAGACAGTTGTCCAATTTAATCCATGGATAAAAAGTAACTGGTAAGCCGTGTGTCCGATAATTCCGAGAACAATAATTTTCCATAAGTCAGATTTCGGGACAGAAAAACCTTCTTTGCGAATGAAGAGCACAAAAATCAGAATAAAAGATGCTAAAAATAAGCGAATCCCGTTGAACTGCTGTGGGGAGAATTCGCGGAGTGCTAACTTGATAAATGTAAAATTGATGGCCCAGAACAATATTGCTAAAAGTACGAATAAGTCTGTGGCGCCAAACTTTTTATGTTCTTCCATTTGAACAGAGAATTATAGTTAATAAATCGTACCAAGAAAAGGTTAAAAGAATAAGATTTCTGGCAGAAGGCAAAAAAAAGGTATTTTAAATTAAGATCTGGTTTTATTTTTTGATTTTTCTGGACCGGGGATAAAAAGCTTCTACGATTGACTTAAGCCCACCTCTCGGATTGAACTCTCCTGTGACAACAGCCCGCACCGGACGACAGGCTTTTACAATATCCTCCATAATGCGGTTAACAGCATTTTCATAAAAAATCCCCAGGCTTCTGTAGGCAAGCATGTACATCTTTAACGATTTAAGCTCCAGACACTGTGCTTCTGGCACATATCGAATTATTATTGTTCCAAAATCAGGTAGATTGGTTTTTGGGCAGATTGAAGTGAATTCAGGAAATTCTATTTTTATCTCATAATCTGGAAACTGATTGGGAAAAGTCTCTATCGCGGGAAGCTTTTCCTTTAAACCAGCCTTGGCTTCTCTCTCTGTCATTCGGGGCATTATCTTTCCTCTTATGGTTCCTTTCTGTATTTTTTAGCAGTATATATCAACATTAAAGAGAAGACAATCTTGAGTAAGTTCTTTGTTTCAGACTAATCGATCCGCGTAAATGCACCAGAAGCAATATATCTATGAGCCATCTCTACGTAAAGCTTTTTGCCGTAGCTCCAGAACTCCTTTTGCTCTTTATCCACCTTGCCCATAACTTTAACCGGTATTCCCACAGCCACAACACCGTCGGGCACATTTTGATTATTTTTTACCAATCCCATCTCTCCGATAATTGTCCACTCTCCAACTACGCTATAATCACTTATTGTGGCTCGCATACCAATCACAGCATAATCTTTTATCCGGGCATTATGAATCATGGCACCGTGTCCAACCGTCACATGGTTACCAAATATAGTTCTGTCATTAGGCCGTGCGTGCACTATTACTCCTTCTTCAATAGCGGTTCCCTCCCCAACAACAACGGTTCCGTAATCACCCCGGAGAATCACTCCATGACCAATGTAAACATCTTTGCCGATCTGCACATCACCAATGACCAGGGCTGACTCTGCTATAAAAGTTCCCTCATCTACTTTAGGTTTTTGTCCCTCAAATTGATATAAAGCCATTTTAATCTCCAGTTAATAATTAAATTAGTTCTATCGCCGCATAATTACTTTTCTCACGCCGCGTATCTGCCGGAAATTCGCACCCTGACTTATGTAAGTCAGCATTTGATCACGATCAACAACGATAGCACCAGATACAGCATCAAATCCGTAATCAAAAAGAACCGGCGATAAAGGAGTACTCGGACCGAGCATCATCTTATAGGCATCAGGTGCGATAAGATCTAAGACACCGCCCAATGTGTGGTTGATCAGTGTAGTGCTGGTAACAGCCACCACTTCTGCCTTCGGAAGCAGGTCCTCTATTTCATCGTTAACAAAGTCCCCGGGACGGCCGCGTCCTGGGAGTTCAAAGGTCCACAATTCTTTAGCCTCAACACGCAGCCTCTTGGCAAACGGAAAATGCCCGATAATCGCTATTCTCTTTCCAGCTCCATTGGCACGGATTTCAGCTTCAGCATTTAATTCAACACACATAGATTCATCAACAGGCATCAAAGAATTTATGGCAGCGATACCTATCGAAGCTTCCAGGATTTGGGAAGACAGGGATAATTTGGCCAGTGCTTTTGCTCCTGAAGGAAGAAGATGCCCTGCGCTCTCCACCTGGTGTCCTTCGGAAGGAACGATAGAAACTGCCATCGTGGAGGAAAGGCCACAGTGAAGAGAGGTAACTGCAGTCCAATACACACATGTACGAATATCTGATACTTTGTGATCAATCTCCAGTGAAGATAGAATGTCTTTTAATATCTCTTTTGTCTTTTCCATCAATTCTCTCCGATTTCTTTAATAAAAAACTTATAACAGAGGGAAAACTGGATGTCAAAAGCACAAAAACATTATGAACAAAGATATATCAATAAGATATCCCTTTTATCTCAGCTTTTATCCTGTAAGATACTAATTCGTTTAGCTGAATTTAATCTATATAGCCTAATTCTTTTAATTGGTTTTGGATAATTTTAAGATCCTCTGGCGTTACTTCTTTGTTTACAGGCAAACTGCTTAAAGGATGCTTGATTCTTCCCCAACTTATTTTCTCCCAGATTCTTTCATGGAAATAATAAAGAATTATTCGAATGCCATGAAAAAATAGAGTAATCATAGTCATTTCTTTTAAACTATGAGTAGCAAACCAGGATATAACTAACAAGATAGCAATACCTAATATTCTCCATACAACAGACTTAATCCAAGCTCTAGTTCGTGTCTCTAAGGCCATTCTTATCTCCTTCCTTAATTCTTATGTTTAACAACTTTTCCTTTTTCTATATATATTGTTTGATTCTAAACTGCAAACAGAGATACTGGTACAGAGCAAATCATGTTAGCATAAGGGTTTTTAAAATTTATTTAATACTTAACAAACTAAACAGATTTAGAAAAATAATTTTCCCAATGTAACCAAGCCAAGTATTAACGTACATATTCCTACAATCAACTTAAGATGTTTACTTCTAAATTTTTTAACAGTATACGCCGCAAAGGGAACAGATAATATAGCTCCAAGAACTAAAGATGGAGCAAGATTCCATTCAATCGTATGATTAGTGAAAATTAAATATGCGATAACTCCTACCAAGCAAGTCAAACCTTCAGCAAGTGATGTGATGCCAATTGCATTTTTTAATTTAATTCCAGAAAGAATTTGGCCGCTAGTCACGAGTGGCCCGTACCCCCCTCCACTTATTCCTTTATTAAACGCAGCCAAAATTCCGAGAGAAGTGATTTTTTTCCATGAAAATTTATATTTTCGATTCAGGCTAACAAGAATAACCACACCCATACTGAAGACCAGAAGACCGATATAAAGCTTTACATAAAATACCGGCAAATTTAGTGCTATAAGGACTGCTACCAAAGTGCCAAAAACGCTGCATCCCGCCATAACAGAAGCAATTTTAAAATCAGTTGTACCAATTTTAAAGTTAGCGTTTTTGAACTTATGATGAAAGAAAGCTGCGCTCAAGCCTGTGACTAACTCAGACAACAATATAGCAGGAACTATTTGGAGAGGGGTGTATCCCATGATGAGGAGAAGAGGAGTTAGGGTTGTCCCATAGCCCATGCCCAGTGAAGAGTCGATATACTCACAAATAAATGCTAAAATGATGATTAAGACAGAAAACTCAAATAAATCCATAAGTCCTCCTGAATTCTTTCAATACCTAACAATTTCCAAACAATAGAGTTCCCTTTTTCCCATCCAGAAAAGTCTTAAACAAGGAAATTGCCTCCGTTTATAACCTAATGTTACTCTTATTGTAATACAATTAGAGTACATGTCAACAATTTAATTAAAATTTTTAAATAATTAGAACCTACTCTTTAGTTTACGTCTCATGCAATACTAAACGCCGTATTAGTAGGCTATCATCAGTGGTTCGTAATCATATAGCTTTGAAACTAGCTCAAAAAATCAACACAGAACCTTCTGGTAATTGGGAGAAAATTGTAAATTAAAAGCAGATTTTATTGAGAGGGAAGAAGCTTAGAAATACCCCAGGTTTTTAAGCCTTTGGCGGATGATTTCTACTTCCTCAGCAGATAGCTCTTTCTTGTCCAGATTTTTTGCCGATAGGAGGTCCCGTAGTACATAGACGACAAATTCGTTCACACTGCTGAAGCCGCTTCCTTCGATGACTGTCTTAATCTTGTCATAAAGGGGGCGGGGAATTTTTAATGAAACCTTATCTTTTTCCATTGTTTAATTCTAAATATGGTATTCTCTAAAGTCAAATCTTAACGTGTGTAATATTTTATAATGGGATAATTTTATTTCTTTTCTAAAACCAATAGCTCCACTCATACTTAAAAAGATCAATGCGAACATATTTTTTAGCCACAGCATTTTTTGAAATCATCCCCAGTGATATTAGAACAGGCACGGTTATTAACGAGGTCCCACCCACTGATATACTTAGAATACTTACAATAAAAGAAAGGGAGCAGACTATTAAAATACTAATTAAACTCATTTTTTCATTTTTTTCTACCCTTGATTTTTCGCCGCTTAAAAATAAATGTCTCCAATACTTTCCAGCTCGAATAATCAGCAATCAGAAAATCCAAAACTATTTTCAAAAAACGTTTTTTACATTTGTTCAATTTCAAAGATATTTTTCAACCGAAAATTTAAAATGTGAGGGTATATCTTTCTGCCTTAGGCAGCAAAACAGTAAATATGTGTCCTTTTACAAGCTCACACGCTGAGCCCGTCACTCTGAATCAGCTTTTCGTCTCAGCCGGATTTCCTTTTAGTCGCGAGCTCAAGCATGAGGCAAATACTGATAAATGCGATGATTAATAGTGCAGTCAGTTTATGCCTCCTTTTTTAATTTCTAAACAATTTGAGCCCTGTTTCTTATCTTACCCTCCTGCATATTTGTTCTTTCGTGTGTGGGTATACTCATGATATTTTGCTAAGCCTTGCTGTCGTCTTTTTCTCCCTTAAATAAAAAAACTGTGAATATGCTCCCTTTCCCTATCTCACTGGACACCTGAATGGAGCCTCCATGGGCCTCGACAATTTTTTTTGCGATGGAAAGTCCCAATCCCGTGCCTTTAATCTTTTGGTCTTCGCCTCTTTTTACCCGGTAGAACTGGTCGAAAATAAAAGGAAGATGATCCTTCGCAATTCCTATTCCTGTATCTTGAACTTCTACGGCAATAAAATCTTTGTTTTCTTTGATGGTTATTAAAACTCTCCCTTTTGGCTTGTTGTATCTGATCGCATTGGTGATAAGGTTGGAAAAAACCTGTTCCAATGTCTCCTCGTCACCTTGTACAAGGTCATTTTTTGAACAAGACCCAAGTTCTAAAGAAATGTAACCATCTTTGGTCAAAGGCTCCATATCATCTATTAACTTTTTTATGATTTTTTTCAACGATAAAGGCTTAAGTTTGTCGATGATTTGTCCGCTGTCCAACCTAGCAACATCCAGCCAGTCATCGATCAAGTTCATAAGACTATCTAACCTGTTCCTGGCTTTTAAGATCATCTCTTTTTGCTTTCCAGGAACCTCGCCCACCATTCCGCCTATAATCACTTCAAAATACTGCATGATAGCAACAAGAGGGCTTCGCAGTTGATGAGAAACCATGGTTATAAAGCTATCCTCAATAAGTTTCTTCTCTTTTCGGAGGGATTCTGTTTCCAGGGTGAGCTTTCTCCTCTCCAGCCCTCGTCTGATAATGATACGTAATTGATCCGGAGTAAAAGGCTTGGGAAGGAAATCATAAGCTCCCTTTTTCATGGCTTCTACAGCTGACTCGACCGTGGCATATCCAGTGATAACAACAGTAATAATGTTGGGATCGATTTCCTTTGTTTTTTCTAAAACTTCCATTCCGTTGACTCCAGGCATCTTCAGATCGACCAGTACCAAATCTGGCTTTGTTTCTTTAACTTTTTCGAGGCCGATGGAACCATCCTCTGCTGTTTCAGTCAGGAGACCTTCTTTCAACAGAATCTGACAGCAAGAGTCTCTCATAGCCTCTTCATCATCAATCACGAGGATGACAGGTTTTTTTTCAAGCATTTTATCCCTTTTATAAAACGAGATTACTTATCAATTTATTAGGCATTCCGAAAATATTCCTCTTTAAAATTACACCAGCTTCAGCCGAGAATTTTTCTTGGAGAAATGTTTAGCTATTTCCGAAAGAGGAGAAATGCCTGGAATATTTATTGTTTCTGCCTCCCCTATTATTTCCTCAGTAACTTTTCAATACGAGCAATTAAATCTTTTGGCTTAGCAGGTTTATCGATGTAGTCGTCTGGGCCAACCAATCCTTGCTCTTCGCCTTTGAACATGAATCTTGAGCCTGTCTTCTCTTTGACGGCTGAGATAAAGATAATCGGAGTATCCTTGAACTCTTTGTATTCCTTATAGGTTTTAATCGCGTGGCACAGAGAGAAGCCGTCAAAGAGACTGTCCATCATGATGTCAAGAAGAATTAGATCTGGTTTTTCTGAGAAGATTTTTTCCTTCCCTTCTTCAGCATTAGAAGCGATCACAACTTTGTACAACGCTGATTCCAGAATAGGAGTCACAGCATCTCTGAAATCCGGATCATCATCGATGACTAAAATTTTCGCCTTGTTTTTTTCCATTTTCCTCCTCCTTTATTTATTAAAAGCGTTATTGATTGCCAATTTTAATTCCTCTTTTCCAAACGATTTTATGAAATAAAAGAATATGTCCTGTTCCCTTACTTTTGCTTCCAGACTTTTATTATTTTTTTTCGTAGTCATGATAATTTTTATTTTAGGATCTATGCTTTTTAGGATGGAAACAGCTTCGTATCCTTTCATTTCCGGAAGGTCCACATCCATGATTAAGCAGCTAAAACAACCTCCACGAATTTTCTTCACAGCGTCTGCAAGCCCTCTTCCAGTTTCAATTTGAAAATTTTCGCTTCTCAAAAAAAGAGCCATAACTGTTCTTTCTGTAATATTAGGATTTATGATGAGAATTCTCTTTTCTGTTTCTGCCATTTTCAACTTCCTCATATAATTGTTATTGCAATTATTGTGCCAATTATTCCACATAATAAATGGGGAAAACGATGTTATATTTTATTGATATTAAACAAGTTATGAGAATAAAAAAAGTAATCATGACTTTTAAAATGAGAAGAAAAAAAATGTGGGGAATTATTCCCTATCTGTGTTCAAGAAATTCCTTCAATAAAAAAATCGTCCAGCGGTTAAATTTCCAAATGGGGGAAAAGGAGGAAATCTGTGACTATTCCTTCATAATCACTGTTTTCACCAAACTGGACGATTTTATGGAGTAAATAGATGGCTCAAATTTTTGCTCTTTAATAAAAGCGAGCCATTTTTTTTACTAAAAAATCGAACTATCTCAAGTTTTTATCAGTTTACAATCAGTTCGAGCACTCTGATCAAAGCTTGGCGGACAGGCCTGGAAATTTTCTTGCCTTCTGTGATTGACTTGGGCTGGACCCCAAGAACAAAAGAATTCTTAAGCCGCTCATAATTCATCTCATCTGAAATGAATGGTAAAAGCCTGTGGCTCAATGCAGAATTGGAGAAAATGTAGTGAATAGGAACAAGAGTCACCTTCCCAGGTTTCTCTCTGAAGTCTACCGCATCAAGGAAAATCAGAGGGCGGTAATTCCGGTTTTTCCAAGGAGCTTCTCTCTCATTAATTTCAGATTCTAGCAAGATATCTTTCATACCATGTTTTCTCAATTCAAGCGCAAGTTCAATTCCTGCTCCATCGTCAGAACGATTTCTATTTCCAACTCCTATAAAAATTGGAGAGCCTTCTTTCATTATTTTGTCTAGTTTCGTTTTCCAATCCTCTTCAGGTGCCTTTTTGACTTCAGCCATATGGGCAGAACAACTGATACAGGGGTCAAATGCTCGAACAACCAGCTCCATTCTATCCCTGATTTTGTCTTCTTCACCGCTGTTGAGTAGCTTCTGAGCGGCAATACAGCAGTACCTTTCAATATCTTCTGCATTCTGAGCAGTAGGCGTAACGATGTCAGTAAACGAGACAAATCCGTCAGACACTTCATAAGAGTGGATAAGAAGGCCGCGTGGAGCCTCGACGATTCCCGTGCCCTTACCTTCTTTTTTTGTGTATTTCACAATAGGAGGATCAGGGAGTTTGATCATTTTATCAATAATTTTTGGAATTCTTTCAAAAGCATAAAGAATCTCTAATGCTTGAGCCGCATTGTTAAAGAGAGGATTTTTCTTCCAGCGGTTATTGAAGTATTTTTTAAACATTCCCCCTGCTTTTCCTTTTAATCTTTCACCGAGATTATTGACTCTGGCTAAAGCCCCAACAGAATAAGGCTCTCCCTTATAGCGGCTTCGTTTTGCATATGAATGAGAAACCACGAATTCGTTGGTAAGGTTTTTATAATCTTCTTTTTCTATTATCTCTCCTGTTGAAAGGATAATTTCATCTCCAGCAAAGCCGTATTTTTTCTGACCCGGATTGCAACAGGCATAGATAGTATCATCTTCAGGAGAATCTGGATAATCAAGTTCGCAGAAAAGTTCCGTTGTTTTTAGAACAAAAGGCATAAATTGAATTGCCCTGTTTTTAATCCAAATCAGCTCTTCCTTTGACGGAAATTTACCGAATCCACCAATAACTGGATTTTCGCCATGAATGTAACGGCCGCTTGCTGTTTTCATGATGTGGTTGCCGAATCCCTTCATCTCTAGTGCAATTTTTACTTCAAGCTCATATTCAGAAGCCATTGCAATGGCATTCGGAAATCCAACATAATCAGGCAGAGCGAGGTAATATAAGTGTAGAGAATGACTTTCTATCATTTCACCCAGATGCATGAGTTCTCTAAATTGAACAACCTTGGAGGGAACTTTAACGGAAAGAGCATTTTCCATAGCACGAATGGCAGCGTATTTATGAGAGATAGAGCAGATTGCGCAGATACGGGGCACAATATTAACATCTTCCTCAGGAGTTTTGCCTAGAGTCAGCCTCTCTACAAGGCGAGGGCCTTCGAATATCGAAAACTTCACATCTGTTACAACTTTACCGTCAATAGTAACAGAAATCCCTCCGCTTCCCTCCACACGTGCAAGATGGTCAACTGATATTTTTTTCATTTCTTCTCTCCTTCAAGTTTACCCAAAAAATCGGCCATTCCTGTACCGCTAAAAGTGGCCATTTTTTTCTTTATAAAATCATAGTCAAATCCCTTTTCTCTCAATAGCTTAAATTCAGAAGTAAGGTTGGCATCCTCTACCGGCCCCCAGCAACCAACGCAAGGGAGGTTATGATTGATACAGATTGAACCACACCCTGCACGAGTTACTGGACCCAGGCAAGGAATGTCTTTATTGAGAAGACAGTCGTTCTCATTCCATTTGCATTCAACACAGACAGAAAAACCGTAGAGCTCTGGAGGATTTCCCCTTATTATCCGGTTAAAAGTTGACAAAAATTGTTCTTTGCCTATAGGGCAGCCTGGAAGATAATGATCCACTTTGATGTAAACATTTATGGGCTTGGATTGGACAGGCTTTGTATGTTCCATCTTGATGTCGCCATACACTTTTTTGAAATTCTTTTCCCATTCTTTTTTATCAAGGAATGCAGCCTGGATTCCTCCAAAACAGGCACAGGTACCTATAGCCACCACGACTTTTGCTCTTTTTCTTATGTCCAAAAGTTCTTCCTTTTCCCTTTCTGTTGAAACAGAGCCTTCCACAAGAGCTATATCCAGTTCTCCATCGATATTGTCGCTTTTTGCCATAAGGAAGGATTGAATGTTGGCGGCTTTGAATATACTTACGAGTTCTTTTTCACAATCGAGGATAAGGAGGGCATCGCCAGCACACCCTGTAAGTTCATAGACACCTATTTTCAATTTACCATTTTTATCTTTTTCCATTATTTCCTCCTTAAATGAGCTCCCTCATGTGGATAACATCCCAGTAAGTGAAGACTGGTCCATCCAGACAAGTATAGATGTAATCTATGGCGCAGTGACCACATTTACCAACACCACATTTCATCCTTCTTTCCAATGTCATCAAAATTTGGTCTTTGGGAATGTTAAGTTTGACAAGCTCTTTGATTACAAATTTATACATGACAGGAGGGCCACAGATCAGTGCAAATGTATTTGCTATATCAATTTCTTTGAGCTTGAGAAAAAGAGTTGTAACAACCCCAATGTTTTCTGTCCAGGTTCCAGTATCATCCTCATCAACGGCTAAATGGCATTCGAGGTCTTCCCTCTGCTTTAGGGCAAAAAACTCTTCGCGAAAGATCATTTCAGCGGGTCTTTTAGCTCCATGAAGCAACGAAACTCTGCGAAACTGGTCCCGGTTATCGAGACAATAAAGCAAAACAGAGCGCAGAGGAGCTGCACCAAGCCCTCCCACTGTGATGAGGATATCTTTATCTCTCATTTTATCTACTGGAAAGCCGTTGCCGTAGGGCCCTCTTAATCCGACTAAATCATTTTCTTTCATCCGGAAAAGCGCATTTGTTACAGTCCCAGCTTTTCGGATACAAAATTCCAGCAAGCCCGGACGCGACGGCGTGGATGATATGGAGAAAGGAGCTTCACCAGCTCCCAGGACAGAAATCATAGCAAACTGTCCTGGATAGTACTTAAAAGAAAGAGCCTTATCCATATTCACAATACGGATCTGAAAAAATTTGACGTCCTCTGTAAGATGATAGGTTCGGACAATTCTTGCGGGCTCAGGCATAAAAGGATTGACTTGGACTAATCGTTTATTTTCTTGGTTCATTTTGTCACCTCTTTTTTAAATCTTGCCCAGAAAGCATCCACTTCTTCTCCAAGAAGAGCCTTTCCTACTGTCTTTACATTGATATCTACAGGGCAAGTAACAAGGCAGCGGCCGCATCCAACACAGCTTGGCTTTCCATATTTTGAGATATAAGCTTGTAGCTTGTGCGTGTACCAGAGTTTCAGCCTGTCTGTCCTTTTTTCCCTAAAATTTTCTCCCCCTGTAACTTCTGAATATTCCTTAAGCGTACAGGCGTCCCAATGGCGCATGATTTTACCATCTTTTCCGCCCAAGAACTGTTTATCCATGATGTTGTAACAATTACAGGTCGGGCATACATTTGAGCAGGAACCGCAGGCTAAGCAGGCATCACCCAATCTCTCCCAGAAGGTATCATTGTATTTGAGCTCCATGAGGTCAGGTAGAGCAGTAAAGTTTAAATTCCACTTATAAGCTTTATCTCTCTCGGTCTGCCAGTTGATATAGGTCTGGATGTCTTTGTTCTTTAGCTCTTCATCAAAAAGCTCTGGCTTGAGGCGGATGAGATCATCTCCCTTGCTAGAGCCAATCCAGACGAGAAAAAAATCTTCAAGGTTAGTGAAGAAAAGATCAAAGCCCTCTTCAATGACGTGGGTATTGGTGGATTTGGCAAAACAGTATTCATCCGGCCAGCAGGAAAGGCCCAAAATCAAAGTGTTTTTTCTGGCTTCAAGGTAATAAGGATCAAGATAAGCTTGTTTGTTAAAATTATCCAGAATGATCAATCCATGGATATCGCAGGGATGGATGCCGAAGAGGATTCTTTTTTTGATGTGAGAGAATTCTTCTTTGTATCCTTTCTCTGAGACGCTGAACATATTAAAAGTAGGGGGTAGAAAAATTTTACGAGGGGGGAGGATAGTCCTTGTGCTGTTCATTTCGATCTCGGAAAAATCATCGACTACTTTAAAAACGTGATTACTCCCCTTACTTACCGGTGCCCACAAATCCGCCTCCTCTGAAATAATCTCCAAGAAGGAAAACAAATTATCCTTTTTTAGTTTTATAATCCTCATTTTTTACTTCCTTTAATATTTATTGAATTGCCTTAACTTATTCTTCAAGACAAAGTAGCTTCACTATTGAGTTCCTAAGTCCTGAAAAAAATTTTTAAATCTCCAGGACATATTTCTTTATGCAAATTACATGCCTGTTTTGCTTAAAAGAAAAAAATTATGTTATCTTTCTAACTTGTTGAATCAAAAAGAAATAATCCTGTTATTGTGGAAAAATCCTCCTTAATGAGATGGAGTGGATAAAAAGAGTGGCATTTTTCCCCACGTGCTGTTCAATTTTGACATAGCAAGAAGCTCAGAGTTTTTTTCGAAGTTCCGAGTTTGAAATTGGGAGTTATAAAACTGTCTTAATTTATTTGGTCTAATAATGTAAGAAAAGGAAAATGTCTTATCTTTACTCATTTTGGAACAGATATTTATTTAGCATATCATTTTTTACTTTTCTGTTTTGTGAACTTCAGAGTAAAAGCTTCTAACTTTTTTCATTGGATTTTATATTTTTTGACTTTTGCCATTAAGGTCTTGCGGTCGATGCTAAGAATTTTTGCTGTTCTGCTTTTATTTCCGTTCTGGGCCTTAAGAACAGTTTTTATATATTCCTTTTCTATATCTTCAAGGTTCTTATACTTACCTCCAGCAAGATGAAATAGAGAGGAACTGGAACTAATCCCGTGATACACAAGATCTTCGAGTTCTATCTCATCGCCTTTAGAGAGCACAACGGCTCTCTCAATGGTATTCTCTAATTCCCTAATATTCCCTGGCCAGTCGTATTCCATCAAAGCCTTTTTGATTGCAGAGGAGAGGCCTTTAATCTTTTTCCTAGCTCTTCTGCCGTATTTCTGCAAGAAATGTTCAACAAGAAGCGGGATATCTTCTTTTCTCTCCCTTAAGGAAGGAAGATGAACTGGAACAACACTTAATCGGTAGAAAAGGTCTTCCCTGAATTTTCCTTTCCTTACCAAATCTGCCAAATTTTCATTTGTTGCTGCCAGTATACGGACATCCACTTTTATGAGCTTTGTGCTTCCAATCCGTGTAATTTCTCGTTCTTGAATGACTCTCAATAGGTTTGCCTGGATATTAAGGCTCATATTGCTGATTTCGTCCAAGAAGATCGTTCCTCCATTAGCAACTTCAAATCGCCCGTGTTTCGTTTCGTATGCTCCTGTGAAGGACCCTTTAACATGTCCAAAAAGTTCACTTTCAAAGAGAGTTTCCACAAGGGCTCCACAATCTACAACGACAAAAGGTGCATTCTTTCTGGGACTGTGATTGTGAATTTCTCTGGCAATGAGTTCTTTCCCTGTCCCGCTTTCCCCGGTGATAAGAACAGTACTTTCAGATGAGCTGACGCGCCTTACAATATCTAAAACTTTATCCATTTCCATACTTTTTCCGATGACCATATCAAATTCACTTTTCTTTTCTAATTCTTCACGGAGATAGATATTTTCAAAGAAAATTTTCCGGCTTTCCAAGACTTTTTTTGTGATTACACGCAGTTGTTCGGGGGAAAAAGGCTTTGCTAAATAATCAGACGCACCTCGCTTCATAGCTTCAACGGCAGATTCGATAGTTGCGAATCCGGTTATGATGATGACAGGAGTTTCGGGATTTTCTTCTTCTATTCTGCTCAAAATCTCCATACCATCAAGATCAGGTAATTTTAAATCGAGGAGAACAGCGTGAAAAAATTCTTTCTTGAAGAGCTTTAAACCTTCTGTCCCATCCTTAGCCGTTTTGGCTGTATATCCTTCTTTTTTGAACACTTGACTACAAGAGTCTCGGATGGCTTTATCATCGTCTATGACTAATATATTGGCTTTTTTAGTCATGACTACTTCCGCTCATAATGGGGAGGTTGACAGTGAAAATAGAACCTTTCCCTGCTTTGCTTTTAACTCTAATCGTCCCCTGATGTTTTTGAATTATACTGTAACTTATTGCGAGACCTAAGCCTGTTCCTTTGCCAACTTCTTTAGTGCTGAAGAAAGGTTCAAAAAGTCTTTTTTTATCTTCTTCTTTTATGCCGTGGCCAGTATCAGAAAACTTTACCTCTATATGTGTATTATCTTCATTTAAAGCTGTACTGAGCGTGAGTACTCCATTGCCGTCCATAGCTTCTGCAGCGTTAAGAATTATATTTATGAACACCTGTTGAAGCTGGGCACTATCTGCTACGATTTTGGGCAGGTCAGAAACAAATGACCTTTTTATGTTTATGTTTTGAAAAAGTGCCTGGCCTTCCATTATGGCAAGAGACTTTTTCACGGTTTCACTTATATTGATGAGGGACATTTCTGGTTCTTTAGGGCGGGCAAATTCAAGGAGGCCTTTAACAATGTCCTTACAACGAGTAGTTTCTTTGACTATCTTTTTAAGGTTTTCATGAAGAGGACTTTTTTTGTCTACATCTTCAAGCAAAAGATGGCTGTATATAAGAATGCCTCCAAGAGGATTGTTAATTTCATGAGCTATGCCTGCCGCTAGTTTTCCAAGAGAGGCCAATTTTTCAGATTGAATAAGATGAGCCTGCATTTCTGTCAATTCTTTAGTTCGTTCATCTACTTTTTTCTCCAGAGTTTTTCCCCATTCAACAAGCTTCTTATTTGCAGCTTTTAAGTTAGCTGTCATCTGGTTAAAGGAATCAGCTAAACAGCCAATTTCATCTTTGGACTGCACCTCAACCTTATGAGACAAATCTCCTCTTGCTATTTCTTGAGTGGCGATGACCATTTTCTGGAGAGGATTAATAATTCTGGTCGTCGAAAAATAGAGTATTATCAATAAAAAGACAACGCAGAGAAAGGCTAAACCTGTGAAGGTCAACATCACCCTCTCTGTTGTATCAACATAAGGTTTTTCAAGCATTCCTACATAAAGGATCCCGATAATTTTGTTATTGATATTTTTAATCGGCTCATAAGCTGTGATATACCAATCATTAACCACAAAAGCTCTGTCAATCCAGGGCTTTCCTTCCACAAGGACTGCATTATTGACTTCTTTCGAAACTCGTGTACCAATAGCCCTTTCTCCTCTTTCATTTTTTACATTGGTTGAAATCCTTAAATCATGCTGAAAGATTGTGGCTGTGCCAATTTCTCGACCCTTGTATTTTTCTTCCTTGTAAACAATCTCTTTTACCCGGTCGACAATCGCATAATTTCGGTTAAGTAATATTCCTCCGTACAGAATTCCGAGAATTGTGCCATTTTCGTCTCTTACTGATGATGCCGCTTTCAACATGAGGCCGCTTGTCTCTTTATTTTCAGGTCTGATAGCTGCCTTGGGAGTATCAATAAATTCCATGTAAGCTTTCTCAGCCAGGTCTTCTCCTTCTTTAATCAGTTCTTCGCGAGTAACTATCTGAGGGTAGGCTAATACACCCTCTTTTAACGCCTGTTTTACGATCTCATCCTGTAATTGATTATCCCCAATATACCCTGGATTCCTGGTGCGAATGATTACTTTACCTTTGTTATCAGTAAGCGTTAATATATCCAATTTGTATCTGTTTCTTATTCGACTTAGTTTTCTTGAGAGAATATCTTGCTCACCGCATTTTATGTTATCATGAACTCCTTCCCTTGCTGCATTTAAACTGACTATTTCCTTTATATTATTAAGTTCTCCGTTAAAAACCATCCAAGAAGCAGCCAGATCATGTTTTACCTTTGCTTGAGCTTGCTTGATGATAGTTCCCTTAACCAATCTCCAGCCCACGCTTAATGATAATAAGCCTCCAATGACTATGACTATAAGAAAGCTGAGTATAATCTTTGTTCTTAAAGAAAAATGAGTAAGTTTCATGCTGTTGAAGAATGATTATTTTAAAAATAATTATACTTTATACGAAGGACTTAGTTCAAGCCGAATTCCATCATCTGTAAATCCATAACTAAGAATATAATATCCATTTATCTGTCTATATTTAGTTTCATTCAACCCTTCAATTTATTAGAAGCCTATCCACTGTCTAATAAAATCTTTTCGGATAGATTTGAAATACAGGTTGGGATTGCCGCGCTTCACTCAAAATGATATTTTTTCAAGACAAAAAAGAATCTGCTCACTTTTTAACAATTTTTATGTTGCATTTTCTCTACAATGACAATTATTTTTTATTTTCTCTTGACAAGGAGCTGAAACAGACTTATATTATTAATGAAAATGGTTATCATTATCAATAAGAGAGGTTATTATGCCAGGCCCTCATAAATGGCAACAAAGATTCCGGACGCATGTTTCCCGGTGGACTGTTCCCCGGGAAGTCATACTTGATCTCTTAAGCCGAACATCAAAACATATGAGCGCCAAAGAAATATATGCCTCTCTTTATAAAATGTATCCAGGCATCGGTTTAACAACGATTTACCGCACATTGGATTTATTGATGCGAACGGGATTCATCAACAAGTTTACAATCGGCGATGGACAGAGCAGGTACGAGTTTAAATCAGGCAAAAAAAAAGAACATCACCATCACCTCACATGTATAAAGTGCGGGAAGATTATCGACTACAGCGATTTTATGGATGAAGAGTTAGAATTTGTGAAAAAGACAGAAGAAACTTTATCAAAAAGGCACAATTTTAATGTCCTGGGTCACAATATCGAATTTTATGGATTGTGTGAAAAATGCAAATAAATCAATCATTTAAAAGGAGGTGAACAAGATGCCAGGAGGAGATAGAACAGGTCCAATGGGATCTGGACCTATGACTGGCCGAGGCATGGGCTACTGCGGAGGATTTCCAGGCCCTGGTTTTATGTCTCCGGGTCCGGGAATGGGATTTGGCCGCGGACTCGGATTTGGGAGAGGCTTTGGAATGGGATTTGGCTCCGGTAGAGGACTCGGATTTGGGAGAGGCCGAGGATGGCGAAGAGGAGGATTTAGCCGCTTTTACGGATATCCTTATCCTCCAGCGATGCCTTATGACAATCCTTATGGAATGCCCTATGGCTATCCTTCCCCTCAGAGCTATGGCTATCCTTACGGAATGGGTTATGAGCCTGAGTATCCTGCACAAGGTCCTGCCAAAGGCAGTAAACAGAAAAAATAAGAAAGTAATTAACCCTTGTAAAAGGAGGTGAAGGAAATGCCTTTTGGAATGGGTCCAGCAGGATGGTATGCCTGGCCTTACATGGCTTCTTGGATGAGATGCTGGCATCCATGGTACGGGAGGCTCCATTGGTCACCCTTTCAACCTTTAACAAAAGAAGATGAAGAATCTTTCCTACAAGACCAGGCAAAGATATTGGAAGATCAGCTTGAACAAATCAGAATAAGACTTGAAGAGCTAAAAAAACAAGATAAGGAGAAAAAATGAGAAACAGACATAGATGGATGTATAACCTGACAGGTCTGCCAGGGTGGATGCGGTTCGGATTTTCACCAGGCTGGATAGGCAGGAGCCCAACGGGACTGGGACCAGCTGCCCAGTACCTTATGTACGGGACCTGGCCAACTCCTCAGATGGACTACGCCTGGCAGCAGGGGCAGCTTCCCTCATCGCCCTATTCCGGCTTTCCACAACCTGGATTCCCGACTCCGTATGACCCGTGGGGAGCTGCAGAATTGACTCCGGAAGATGAACTTAACTTCCTCAAAGCTGAAGCTGAGCAGCTCGAGGATGAACTCTATGGTATTGATGAAAGAATCAAGGAACTCAAAGGAGAAAAAAAATGAAAATTGTAGTTACTGCTTCAACTCCAGAACTGTCCAGCCCGGTTGACCCGAGGTTTGGAAGGTGTGCTTATTTCCTCTTTGTAGATTCAGAAACCATGAAGTTTGAAGCTGTGGAAAATCCCAACGTTGCTTCTTCTAGTGGAGCCGGCATCCAGTCCGCCCAGCTTATTGCCAATAAGGAAGCAAATGTCTTACTTACAGGAAGCTGTGGTCCAAATGCTTTTCAGACTCTCCAGGCAGCAGGAGTAGAGATTATCATTGGAGTCACAGGAACCGCTCAAGAAGCCGTGTTGCAGTACAAATCAGGCAATATCCAACCTTCAGCCCAGGCTAACGTTCCTGCTCATTCAGGAATTGGAATGGGTGGAGGATCACCCGTGGGACCTGGCGGCGGTATGGGAGGAGGCATGGGCCGCGGTATGGGAGGAGGCATGGGCCGCGGTATGGGAAGAGGTATGGGAGGAGGCATGGGTCAGGGAATGGGATATGATCCCGCCTTTCAAGCTCCAGGCATGCCCCCTTCAAGCCCAAGCATGCCACAGTTATCTCCTGAAGAGGAGCTTCAATATTTAAAACAACAATCAGAGTTCCTCCGTAATCAAATGGAGAATATCTCAAAAAAAATTGAAAATCTCGAGAAAAAGAAGTAAATTTAAATTTGCTTGAACGCCACAAAGGAGTCAAAAATGAAAGTTGCGATTTCCACAGACCAAGGATATGTCTCTGCACATTTTGGCCGCTGTTTGTCCTATACTATTATTGAGATTAAAGAAGGGCAGATCTTAAGCAGGGAAGAAATTCCTAATCCAGGGCACCAGCCCGGATTCCTCCCTCAGTACCTTTCTGAGAAGGGAGTAAGCTGTATCATAGCCGGCGGCATGGGCCCCAGAGCACAGGATTTATTCGCTCAGAAGACCATAGAAACAGTTATAGGAATCCAAGGCACCGTCGATGAAGTTATCGAAAAATTCGTAAATCAGGAGCTCGAAGTGGGCGATGATTTATGCGGCCACAAACATGGGCTGGAAGAGCATCTTCCAATTGAACACCATGTTGAACACATCCTTCAAACAGCAGGGATTAAAATCTGTATTACATCAAAAGGAAAAGATCTTGATTCAGAAGTTGACCCACAATTTGGCAGGGCACAATATTTTCTTATCGTGGACCCAGAAACTATGGATTTTGAAGTTATTAATAATCCAAATATTGAAGCTGCACACGGAGCCGGAATACAGACAGCCCAGCTTATATCAAACAAAAATGTTGGAGCTGTACTAACAGGAAACTGCGGCCCTAATGCTCAAAGGGTCCTTCAATCCTCGGGGGTCAAAGTGATAACAGGTGTTACCGGAAAGGTTGAAGATGTCCTCTCAAAATACAAATCTGAGGTTAAATAATGTCTGCCAACAAAAGAGAAGAAGAAATAAAGGAAGCAGAAAAAAAAGTTACAGATACTTTAGCTAAGATCAAAAACAGGCTTCTCGTCTTCAGCGGAAAAGGGGGAGTTGGGAAAAGTACTGTCGCAGCCAACCTTGCTCTTGCTTTTGCCCAGAAAGGATTAGAAATCGGACTTCTGGATGTAGACATTCACGGCCCGAATTTAGCCAAAATGCTTGGAGTTGAAGACAAAAAATTGGATGCATCACCTGATGGCATAAAAGCCGTAAGTGTCAAAAACAATTTAAAATTGTTTTCTATATCTTTCCTCCTTCAAGATCCCAACATGCCTGTTATCTGGCGGGGGCCGATGAAGATGAAAGCCATCCAGCAATTCCTGGGGGATGTAGATTGGGGGGAACTGGATTGGCTTATCATTGATTCCCCACCCGGCACAGGCGATGAACCCCTTTCGGTCGCTCAGCTTATTCCTGCAACAGGGGCAATTATTGTAACAACTCCTCAAGAAGTTTCACTGATGGATTCCAGGAAAGCCGTTGTTTTTGCTATAAAACTCAACCTGAAAATACTTGGCATAATTGAAAACATGAGCGGAATGATCTGCCCTCACTGTGGAAAAAAAATAGATCTCTTCAAAAAAGGGGGAGGCAAAAGAGTTGCCGCTGAATTGGGAGTTCCTTTCTTAGGGAATATCCCCATTGATCCTCAAATTGTTATTTCCGGAGATGAGGGAAAGCCATTTATTGCCACTCAGCCTGATTCTGAAGCAAGCAAGGCTTTTCTGAAAATTGTCGAAACATTATTAAAGTAAAAGTCCATTTATAATAATAGTTGTTTGCTATAAATCTTAATAAATTCTTACCCCTGAAAAGGAGGTGAAAATTATGCCAGGAGGAGATGGAACAGGACCTCAAGGATTAGGTCCAGGAACAGGCCGAAAACAAGGAGGAAAAAGCACTTTAAGCACAAATTCGCCTTTTCAAAAATCAACGCTGGGGGGAGCACTTTTCGCTTTTGCTTCTATGTTTATCGGCAATTGGCTTGATAAAAAACTCTCTCAAAGAAAAACAAGGGAAAAATCCGAGTAAGATGAACCTAAGTAGAAAAATAAATTATATAAAAAAACTCTGAGAAGGAGTCATTCATGAAAAAGATTGGAATCATTATTTGCGGTCGATACCAGGACTGCGGCGGTGGTAAATGTTTTAGATCAATAAGAGAAAGAGTTGGAGGCTTTTCACGTTACCCAAAAGAAGAGACTGTTGAAATTGTCGGCTATTCCTATTGTGGAGGATGTCCTGGAGGCAATATAGAATATGTCCCTGAAGAAATGAAAGAAAACGGAGCCGAATTTATTCACCTTGCCACAGGTTTAGTAGTCGGCTATCCTCCCTGCCCCCGAATTCGCCATTTTAAGGAATTCATAGAGACTTACTATAATGTGCCAGTAATTATCGGAACTCATCCTATTCCCTTAAAATATTTAGAGGCACACGATAAACTATCCTTCTGGAAAAAGATGAATATGGAGGAAATCGCAGGAGATTTGATGAAAGAAGATAAAAAAATCATGGAAGCTTACAATTAAGATAAGATAGGAGGTTAAAATGCAAGGAGGAGGACAAGGGCAAGGCCGAGGCGGCGGTCGCGGTCGGATGGGAGGTCAAGGCTTAGGCACTGGAGGTTACTGTGTCTGTCCTTCCTGTGGAGCAAGAATTCCGCACCAGAGAGGCATTCCTTGTTACCAGAGGACCTGCCCTAAATGTGGAACTAAAATGACTCGTTAGAGAAAAAAATGCCTATTTATGAGTATAAATGCCAGGAATGTGGAAAAGTCACTGAAATTTTCGTGCGCTCGCTTCATAAAAAAATTGATTTATTCTGTTCTCACTGCAATAGTAAAAATCTTCAAAAGATATTCTCCACGCCCTCTGTTGTCAGGGTAGGCAGCTCACCTTCAAAAGGCTTGACATGCTGCGGCGAGACCGAGCGATGCAAAACTCCTCCCTGTTCAGAGGGAGGAGTATGTCGAAAAGACTAATTAAGACTTAGAGCAGGTTTTATCTTATATAGACATAACTTTTTAACAAATCAAAATGCTAGCATGGAAAATAAAACCACTCTCTCTGAAGAATACAAAGATAATTTCGTAGAGATAGGGGGAGGGAAAGAGATTAAAGTTTAATGATTATTTCAGTTGCCAGCGGTAAAGGCGGAACAGGAAAAACAACTGTTGCTGTTAATCTAGCCTTATCGCTAATAGATTCCCATTCCGTGCAATTTTTGGACTGCGATGTAGAAGAACCCAATGCTCATTTTTTCCTGAATATTCATACTCTCCAAAGTAAGCCTGTTTTTCTCCCAGTTCCTGAAATTATTGAAGGAAAGTGCACTTACTGCGGAAAGTGTGCTGAAGTCTGCGCCTACAATGCTATAGCAGTTCTCAAAGATAATGTCCTGGTCTTTCCCGAGCTCTGTCACGGATGTGGAGGCTGCACCCTCCTTTGCCCTGAACAAGCCATAAAAGAGAAAGGGCAGAAAATAGGAGTCATCGAGTATAGCTCAGAGAATAACCTCCAGTTCATCCATGGAAAACTCGATATTGGCCAGGCTATGTCTCCTCCTATTATAAGGGAAGTAAAAAAACATATAAATGCAGCTCAAACAATCATTATAGATGTTCCTCCGGGAACGTCTTGTCCGGTGATAGAGGCTGTTAAGGGAAGTGATGTCTCTCTTCTTGTTACCGAACCAACTCCCTTTGGCCTCAATGACCTCCGCCTGGCTGTTGAGACCTTAAGAATTCTAAAAATTCCATTCGGGGTTGTCGTCAACCGTGCTGATATCGGGGATAGGCAAGTTCAAAATTACTGCCTTAAAGAGAATATCCCTGTTCTTATGACAATACCTATGGATAAAAATATTGCAGTAGCCTACTCTGAAGGGAAAACAATCATCGAAACCCAGCCTTCTTACAAACAAAAATTTCTTGAATTATTTAAAAAGCTCAAAAAATTAAAAAAATGAAACAGATTGCTATTTTAAGCGGTAAAGGTGGCACAGGAAAAACGATCGTATCTGCTTCCTTTGCTACCCTCGCTCAAAAAAAGGTCATGGCAGACTGCGATGTTGACGCAGCCAACCTCTATCTCCTCCTACATCCTGAAATTCAAGAGAGCCATAAATTTTCTGGCGGCAAAAAAGCAAGGCTAATAACAGAAAAATGCACTTTATGCGGTGAATGTGTAGACACCTGCCGATTCTCAGCAATCAGCGAAAAAGAAGATGGCGAAATAATTATAGACCCCATATCCTGTGAGGGATGTGGAATCTGTTCCCATATCTGTCCTGTTGAGGCAATAGAAATGGAAAATAGTATATCAGGAGAATGGTTTGTATCCCGAACCAAATACGGTCCTTTTGTGCACGCCAGATTGGGGATTGGTGAGGAAAATTCAGGAAAACTTGTTACTGAAGTCAGGAAAAAGGCTAAAGAAATTGCTGAAAAAAATAACCTGGATTTTGTCTTTATCGATGGACCTCCTGGAATAGGCTGTCCGGTTATTGCTTCCCTCTCAGGAACAGATCTGGTTTTAGTAGTAACAGAGCCTACTCTTTCCGGAATCCATGATATGGAACGTGTCATTCAAATGGCCCACCACTTCAAAACTCAAACAGCCTGCTGCATCAACAAGTACGACATCAACCTCAAAAATTCCGCTCAAATCGAGACCTGGTGTAAAAAGAATAGAGTCCCTCTTCTAGGGAAAATTCCTTTCGATGATGATGTCACAAAATCCATTGTTCAAGGAATTCCCTTGACTGAGTATACAAATAATTCAACATCAAAAGAAATAAAAAACATGTGGCAAAAACTACGTAATTTATTTGCCAGAGAGGAGATTTAAAAATGAAAAAAACAGATTGGCAGTATCTAATTGATACCCTCCTTTTTCTCTGCATGGTAAGTATAGTTTTTATCGGCTTTCTCATGGGCCTTTTTCTTCCACAAGGTCCCGCAGCCCCGGAAAGCTCAAAATATTTCCTCGGACTTCACCGGCATCAATGGGGAAACATTCACTTGTACCTGTCTATCACCTTCACTGTACTCATAATAATTCATCTTATTTTGAGCTGGAAGTGGATCAAGGGTAGAGCCCGTCAGATATTTAAAAAAGGATGGACTACAGGATTGATCCTCACAGCAGTTGCCTCTATCTTTGTGCTCTTTTTATTCTGGTCTCTCTATCCAAGGTATCCAGGTGCTTATGATGATTATGGCGTGGGAGCCGGAAAGAGAGCAAAGCAGCAACATTTATCAGAGGAAGGATCCCCTCTGCCAGGAGAAAAATTTTACTACGAGAACGGAACAGAGGACGTCGTTATAACCGGGCAGATGACACTCCGGCAATTGGAAAAAGCTACGGGCATCCCTGCAAAAAAAATCATCGCAGAATTGGAGCTTCCCTCAAAGACTTCTCTTGATGAGACCTTAGGCAGGCTGAGAAAAAAATACCTTTTTACATTACAGGACGTAAGGAACATCATTACTGACCTTTTAAACAAGCAAGCCGCTTCTCTCGAAAAGAAGGAAGAAAAGAAAGAACTTCAAGCAAAACTGGAGAAAAAAGAAGGTAAGAAGCAAGAGGCAATTCATGCTGAAGAGCATGAAGAAAAATTAACCAGTGGGACAAAAGCTGAAGATAAATCAGGAATCCTGATTACTGGCCGAATGACTTTTCAGGATATTGAAATGGAAACTGGTGTTCCGGCACGCAAAATTATAGAAAAACTGGGCCTTCCCTCGAATATCCCTCTAAATGAAACCCTTGGCAAGTTGAGAAAAAAACATGCCTTTACAATGCAGGAATTAAGAGATGTTATTGATTCTTTAATGAAGAAAAAGTAAAGAAGGAGAAAGAATGTTTAGTATGAACTCTTCAAAACCATCAAATACCCAGGAAGTTTCTTATTCCAAAGCACCCCTTCTTGAACGTGCCTGGACATATATGCCGGAAGGAATGCATCAAACTGTCTCTTCAGAACCGATTATCCCGGCAATAGCTGCCAAAGCAAAAGTTATAGCTGCTCAGAATCCAGACTTCATTCGAAGTGACCAAGGTCAAGTGGTTGGGATTTTTCCAGATAAAGAAATCTATTACGGACCTACTTCAGGCATGGAGGAATTACGAGAATTAGTGGGACAATTCTGGACTTTTGCTTACAGGCTAAAAAATAAAAAAGGAATACCTCCTCAGGGCTTGAATAAAAAAAACGTTGCCATTGTTTCAGGAGCAACAGAGGGACTTGCGATTGTTATGCATCTTTTCGCCTTCAGACAAAACGTCGGGCTTATGCCTCTCTACTGGAGCAACTACAAGGGAATCATCCTGAACGCTGGAGGAAATCCTGTTGTGATCGACTTGTTTAATAAGGATTATAATGTTGACTTTAAAGGTGCCGAACAAATCATAAGAGAAAACAAAATCACATCTCTCCTTATCAATTTTCCAAACAATCCTTCAGGAGATGTGCTTAATGATGATGAACTGGCGAGCCTGGCTGATCTTGCCAGGCGGATGAATCTCATAATTATTTCTGATGAAGTCTATAACTTCATACGATACAAAGGTGAACCTCAGTCTATGCTGGCTTTCGCACCAGAAAGAACTGTTGTCATAAGTTCTGCTTCTAAAGAATATCTAATACCAGGAGCAAGAGTAGGATACATCATAGCAGCGGAGGAAACTTTTACAAATTCCTGGATGCCAAAAATCATTCGTTCCTTTTCTTCTTCACCTAATGTGCTTGGCCAGCGCATTTTGCTCGATGTTTTAAAGGATGAGGTGAAAGATTTTGAAAATGGTCAGTCTCCCCGCATTATTTCTGCAATCAAAAAAGAACTCAAAGAACGGTGTGCCCTAATAATTTCTATTCTTCACGAGAAAGGTTTTAAACTTGCCGGAAGAGACCGGGATTTTCCCTCGGGCGCTATCAGCGTTCTGGCCAGATTACCTGATGATATAGAAGTGGACGATAAGGCTTTTGTAGAAAAAGCCATGGAGCTAAAAAAATTTAGCGCCGTGCCTGCCTCTGTTTTTGGAGCCCCAAGGTGTATTCGATTTGGATATGCGGGAATGACCAAGGAAACAATCAATAGGCTTGCACAAAACCTGCAAGACGTTTTGAATTCTTTAAGGAAAAAGAGTTAACCCACTTTAAAATTATGGGAATCGTTTTTTTGTCCAGAAAGATTGATAAAAGGAAAATATTTCAAAAATTCGCTTTTTTTCTGTTATAATTACTTTTTCGTAAAAATAAAATAACCTTGACTCTTTTCAATTTCAAGTGAATTATTCAAATCTGCAAATCTCTTAAAAATGACTAAAAAGAAAAAAACGGCGGCAGAGGAAACAGACCTCGATAAATTTACGCTCGAGCTCCAGAAACAAATTATGGAGCAAATAAGAAAACGATACTCTGAAACCGCTATTGACCACTGGCAAAACCCTAGAAATTTCAGGAAAATTGAAAATCCGGATGGATATGCTAAAGTAAAAGGCCCGTGTGGAGATACGATGGAAATGTTTTTAAAAATAGACAAAGAAAATATTTCAGAATGCGGATTCCAAACTGACGGCTGTGGAACAACTATTGTCTGTGGAAGCGTATCTACAGAATTAACTCTAAACAACTCCTTCACTCAGGCGCTGGCTTTGATCAGTGCTGATGAGATTTTAAAAGAACTCGGGGGACTGCCTGAGTCCGATGTTCATTGTGCACAGCTCGCTGCAGAAACTTTAAGAAGGGCGCTGGCAGATTATCTTTACAAGAAAAAATCTCCCTGGAAAAAACATTATAACAGAACTTAAGTTTAAGTCTTAATCGGAGCTTACAATGAAAGAATGCAACAGTGAAAAAAACCTCCAGAAATGCAATTGTACCTGGGAACCATGCAGCCGCAAAGGGATCTGCTGCGAATGCATTCAGTACCACTGGAATATGAATGAACTACCAGCCTGCTTATTCCCTGATGATGTTGAAAGAACTTATGACCGCTCTTTGAGAAGATTCATAAAGACTTATAAAAATAGAGCCTGACAATAAATTCCTTGAGCACAAAGCAAAGTAAAAACCATATTATGCACATTTACGGTCCTGTCCCTTCAAGACGCCTGGGGTTTTCTCTCGGGATAGATATTATTCCTTTTAAAACCTGCACGCTCGACTGTATATATTGCCAGCTTGGACCAACCACACAAAAGACTATCCGTAGAAGAGAGTTTTTTTCTCCTTCAGAAATCCTCTCTCAAATCAAAAAGAAACTTTCCTCAGGCCAGAGGATTGACTACATAACATTTTCCGGCTCCGGAGAGCCAACCTTAAACTTGGTTTTGGGACAACTTATCAGAGAAATCAAAAAAATTACATCTGTTCCTGTGGCTGTTTTAACTAACGGTACACTGCTTACCCGAAAAAACGTAAGAAAAGTTTTAATGCCTGCGGACTTAGTAGTTCCTTCTCTGGATGCAGCAACACAGGATATATTTCTTAAGATCAACAGGCCTTATAAATCCCTAAAAGTTAAAGAAATAATCAATGGATTGTCGCTATTTCGCCAGGAATTCAAAGGCTCGATCTGGCTTGAGGTCATGCTGGCTAAAGGAGTGAACGATTCTCTTACTCATATCAAAAAGCTTAAAAAAGCCATTTCTAAAATAAAGCCTGATAAAATCCAGCTTAACACTGTTATCCGTCCTCCGGCAGAAAGGTTTGCCTGTCCTTTGAACATGAAAGAGCTAAAAAAAATAAAAAATCTTCTGGAAAAAAATTGCGAAATTATCGCTGAATTTGATAAAAAAGAACAAATTCCTCCCTCAGAAAATCTGGAAGATGTAATTCTCACTATGATTCAGAGAAGGCCGGTGACTCTTACTGATATCTCTGCCTCACTTGGAAAGCATAAAAACGAAATTCTAAAATATCTGAATTTTCTCCTAAAGGAAGGCAAAATTCGGCCTGTAAGCCACAAGGGGCTGAAATATTATGAACCATCATAAAATCTATTATCGATGATTTATAATCTAATGAGGAGTGAGGATGAAAGAAGTTAAGGACCTATCAAAAAAAGAGTTACTGGAACTCCTGGCAGATGCCTCAAGAAATTGGCTCGCTCACGATGGCCTCTGGTTCCGGTTTGTGGAAGATAAATTCGGCATCGACGCAGCAATGGAACTCGACAGGAAAGCCTGGGAAAAATTTACTGTTATTGAAGCTAAGAGAATAAAAAAAAGACTCGGGATAGAACCAGAAGGAGGGATCCCTGCTCTCGCCCAGGCTCTCAAATTCAGGCTCTATGCTCACATCAATGTCCAGGAAATAAAGGAAATGAGTGATACTTGCTGTGTTTTCCGTATGAAAAGCTGCCGCGTGCAGGAGACAAGGAAAAGACAGGGGCTCCCTGATTTCCCATGTAAGTCCGTGGGGATTGTTGAATACAGCGGCTTTGCTAAAACAATAGACTCACGGATCAAAACCACATGTTTGACCTGCCCCCCTGACCCTCATCCTCCAGATGTCTGGTGTGCCTGGGAATTCAAACTCGAATCTTAAATTCCATGAGCAGAGAAAAAATCAGGGTTTATGATAAAACCTGGAAGGAATATGATGAGTGGTATGATTCTCATCAGGCCCTATATCAATCGCAGATAAAAGTGCTCAAGAAAATTTTGCCTTCAGGTCTAGGTATTGAAATTGGAGTAGGAACAGGAAGATTTGCCTCTCTTCTTTCTGTTCAGTTTGGCCTTGATCCCTCTCTCAACATGTTAAAACTCGCAAAACAAAGAAATGTCAAAGTTGTCCGTGGTTTTGGTGAAAATCTTCCTTTTAAAAATGAATCTTTTAATTTTATTTTAATTGTGTATACTATAGAACTTGTTGATGATCCCCTTATTTTTTTAAAAGAAGCGCTCAGAACTCTTAAAAGAAAAGGAGTGCTGATTCTAGGTATCTTAGACAAGAATAGCTCATGGGGAAAGTTTTATATGCAGAAAGCAGATCAGAGCAAGTACCATAAAACTTTCCACTTTTTTTCCCCAGAGGAAATCCTAACAATATTTAAAAAACTTCCATTAGTATTTAAGGTTGCTTTCCAGACACAATTTTGTCCTCCTCCTGATATTAAAGACATAGAAAAACCAAAAAAAGGATTTGGACAGGGAGGATTTGTTGTCCTTAAGGCTATTAAGACTCAATAATGTGTTAAATTTTTTTATGTGTATTGTTTTTGCGAGGAGTGAAGAAGATTGCCACGCTTCGCTCGCAACAGGCTATACAATCACATCTTTTTATTGTAGGGGTTTGATTCATCAAACCCACAATGAGTAATAGATGAAAAAAATGTCATAACGAGTCTGAAGCGATGCGACAATCACACAATATAAAGGTAATTATTTTTTTAACACCTAAAACAAATAAAAGGAGTAAAAATGTTTGATAATACCCACTTCCCCGGGGCAAAAAAGTTCTGGCACCAGGGAAAACTCTATGATTGGTCTCAACCTACCATTCATGCCATGTCTCATGCCCTTCATTACGGCACATCAGTCTTTGAGGGGATTCGTGCATACAGCACCTTGAATGGACCTGCTGTTTTCCGCCTTCCAGAACATATTGACAGGCTTTTTCATTCTGCTTCAACACTTTCCATGAAAGTTTTGTATAGCAAAGAAGAAATAATCAACGCCATCATGTCAGTTATAAAAGAAAACAAGCTCAAGTCTGCATATATTCGGCCTCTTATGTTCTGTGGGTATGGAAACCTGGGCCTCTTGCCTAAATTTTCACCTGCAGAATTAACTATTGGTGCATGGGAATGGGGAGCCTATCTGGGAGAGAAAACTGAAAAAGGAGCTCATGTCTATATCCTTCCATGGAGACGGATTCATCGTTCCCAACTGGAGATGACTGCAAAACTCGGCGGTGTGTATGTCCAATCAGCCATCTGCGGTATGGAAGCCCGTTCACTCGGTTGTGATGAGGCAGTTTTTCTGAACCTCGAAGGGAACATCGCTGAAGGACCGGGAGAGAACATTTTTATCGTAAAGAGCGGAGTCCTTAAAACTAATGATAAAACAGAATCCGTGCTTGAAGGAATAACCCGTGAAAGCATACTGGAGATAGCTAAAAACTTAAACCTTGAAACCAGTGTTGGACCTATAACAAAGGAAGATTTTTTCCAGGCTGATGAGATCTTTTTTTCAGGAACAGCAGTTGAGATCGCTCCCATTATTCGTGCCGCTGACGGCTCGAACCCTAAGGAAGAGAAAAAAGAATACATCATCGGTTCCGGAAAAGTGGGGGATATCACACTCCGCCTGGCCAAATATTACAAGGATATTGTGAGCGGAAAGATAAAAGAATATAAAAACTGGCTGACTTACGTTTATGACTAAAAGCTCATTTTTCTTCAAGTTGAAGATGATTAAAAGTCTCTACTTATAAGCTGTAAAAACTCTTTTTGAAAAGGTCGATATCCATGGAATTCAAAATTAAGTTAATTGGAGTTATCCATTCTCCATTCAAAAAAAATGAAGATATTGAATCAAAAAAATACGCTGATTCCAGGGGATTTGACTCAGTCCAGGGAGAGCTTGAAATTTTTAAAAAATATGAGAAAGGATTAAAAGATATTGATGGTTTTTCCCATCTTTTAGTCCTCTTTGTTTTCCATAAATCAGAGGGATACAGACTTCATATAAAACCCTTGCTCGAGGATACACTGAGAGGAGTCTTTGCCACTCGAAGCCCCAATCGACCCAACTTTATAGGTCTGACAGTTGTTAATGTTATTAATAGGAAAGGAAATATTCTTAAAGTCTCAGGAATCGATATGATTGAAGGCACACCTATCCTGGATATTAAACCCTACACATCCAGAGACCAAAAGTCCCCCATCAAGCTCGGGTGGCTGAAAAAGAGAATGGAAAAATAAAATCTTTCTATTTATAATAATTGCCACTGATTTTTATAGCCTTTCATGATTATTTCTGATATATATTTTTACACGAGTAAAATTGATAAAAATATCAATCCTAAAAAATCTAAATAGGAGGTAAAAAATGATTAAATCTATTTCTGTTGTCCTCTCCCTTTTCCTTCTTTTTTTAATCCCATCCATGCTCCAGAGCTCTGATATCTTTCCCTACAAATACAAAGTAGAGCAGCTGGAAAACGGACTGAAAGTCATCTCCATTCCTCTCGACAATCCTAATATTATCTCCCATTATGTTATTGTTCGTTCAGGATCAAGGAATGAAATCGAGCCCGGAAAATCTGGTTTTGCCCACTTTTTTGAACACATGATGTTTAAAGGCACAAAAAATTTTCCCCGTGAAGTATACGATGACTTCTTGACCCACTTAGGAGCAGGAACAAATGGCTACACTACCGATGACTACACATGCTATTTTGCTGTTTTTGCCGGAAGAGAAAACCTGGAAGAGGTGATTAAAATGGAAGCAGACAGGTTCATTAATCTCTATTATGATGAAGAGATGATTAAAACCGAGGCTTCTGTTATCGAAGGAGAGTACTATGCGAGTGTCTCCAGTCCATCCAGACGGCTCTTCGAACTTCTAAGAGATACTGCCTTTGAAAAACATTCATACAAACACACTACTCTCGGTTATCTTCGAGACATCCTGGACATGCCTAATCAATTCGAGTACAGCCAGCTCTACAAAAAACGTTTTTATGCTCCGGACAATGTTATTCTGCTTGTTGCAGGAGATTATGACCATGACCAATTGATGGAATACGTGAGAAAGTACTACAGCGGCTGGGAAAAATCCAATTATACTCTGGTAACCCCCGAAGAACCCCCCCAGACAAAAGCTAAAAGAGCCCATTATGACTGGCCGACCAAAACCCTTCCAAGACTTGTTATCGGATTTCATGGACCAGCTTATTCAGACGAAAACATTTATAAAGCAGCCCTCGACCTTCTGGCTGAAACAGCTTTCTCCCGCTCTGCTCCCCTTTATCAAAAACTGGTTATCGAGGAACAAAAATGCCTCTCTCTTTATGCAAGTTTTGCTGACCGACGCGATCCATACCTTTTGACTTTTAATGCTATAGTCAAGAACGAAAAGGATCTTTCTTATGTAGAAAATGAAATATTTAAGGAATTAGAAAGGCTCAAGAAAGAACCAGTCTCAGATGAGTTTTTAGCCGATGTTAAGTCCAACCTGAAATATTCTTTTGCCAATGCACTTGGTACTACAGATGGAATCGCCAGCTCTCTCGCCTATTATATCAACCTTACAACTGATCCGGGAACTATAAACAAACTTTTTTCCCTCTTTGAACAAGTGACACCCAAGGATATCCAGGAAATGACCAAAAAATACTTCATAAAAACAAACAGCACTGTGGTGACTTTAACAGGAGGAAAAACAAAATGAGAAAACATATTAAATATTCCCTTTCAGGAATTCTTATTCTGGGTATTTTTTTCATAATTTTCTCTTGTGCAAAAGTCAGCCCTGACAAACTCTCAACTGAGTTCCTCCCTCTGGATGGGAATCCCCTTGTCAGTTTTAGAATCCTTCTTAACGTGGGCTCTGTTAATGATCCTGCAGGTAAAGAAGGACTCTGTACACTCACATTCAGCATGCTTGCCAGCGGCGGCAGTAAAAGCTTGGCCTACAAGGAAATCCAGAAGAAATTTTATCCCATGGCTACTTCTGTAGGAATCAGTGTGGAAAAAGAGATGTCTGTTTTCACTGGAACTGCTCACGTGGATAACCTGGAAAAATATTATGCAATCTTCAAAGATATGCTTCTTAACCCTGGTTTTCGTGAAGACGATTTTAAAAGGATAAAAACTAACCAGTTGAACTTTCTGGAAAAAACTTTAGTTAGCAATATGGATGAACAGTTTGGTAAGGAAATAATGAACCTTATGATGTATGAAGGCCATCCTTACGGCCATCATGAGGCTGGGACAGTCGAAACGCTCCAGGCAATAACTTTAGACGATGTCAAGGTTTTCTACAAGGAGCATTTCGTTCAGGGCAACATCACTATTGGAATCATAGGCGGTTATCCTGAAAACTTTTCTGCAGAAGTTTTGGAGGATTTTTCAAGTCTCCCAGGGAGACACACACCTCAGCTGAGCCTGCCTGAACAGAGGATGCCCTCTGGCTTTGAAATCGTCATCGCTGACAAGAAATCTCCAGCCACTGCCCTTTCCATGGGATTTCCTGTCTCTATCTCCAAAGCAGATGACGACTACTTTGCCCTGTGGATTGCTGTATCTCATTTCGGAGAGCACCGGCAGCATTTATCCCTCCTCTTCCAGAAGATCAGAGAGGAGCGCGGACAAAATTATGGGGATTATGCCTATGCCGACAATTTTATTCAAGGACGGCGCAAATTCCCTGCTCAAAATTACTGCCGAAAACAACAGTTCTTCTCCATTTGGATCCGCCCACTGGCCAACTCTAACCGCCATTTTGTTCTTCGCCAGGCCCTGCGTGAGCTCAAAAAACTCGTGGAGGAAGGCATCCCAGAAGAAAGGTTTGAATTAACCCGCACCTACCTCCTCAACTACACCAAGCTCTATGCCCAGACACTTGGAGAAATACTTGGCTGGAAAATGGACTCCAAATACTATGGCTACAAAGATTTTCTGGCTGAAGTCCAGAAGAGACTCCCAAAAATTACATATGAAGACGTTAACCTTGTTATTAAAAAATATTTAAATTTTGAAAATCTCTACATAGCAATCATCACCGAAAATGCCGAATCACTGAAGGATGCCTTAGTAAAAAACACTCCTTCCCCTATCTCTTATGCCAATCCCAATATGCCTGAGGAAATCCTGGAGGAAGATAAACTTATCCAAGTTTTCCCTCTTGATGTTAAACCGGAGAATGTAAGAACAGCCCCGGCTACGGATTTTTTCCAAAAGTCGGGAGTCCCTAAAAAATAATATAAAAAGAAAGCTTTAAAGAAGGAGAGCTTCGCTGGAGTACTGAAGTAAAAAAATAGCCGCCGGCTAAATCTCAACCTCTCTTTGTGCTTTGTCTAGAATAGCTATTTGAGTCTCAGATTTACAGTGCTCTCTTATTAATCCACATAAATCCTCTGTAATCTTTAATACATCTTCTCTATCCACAGGAGGGAGCCCTTCAATAACCAGAACAATTTCTTTTGTCTCCTCTGTCATTTTTGTTTTATCACATTCCCTCCAGTTCCATCTTCTGCAGAGCACTTCTTTATCATCCATATAAATAACTTCTCCTTGTTTGGCCACCTCTTTCTCCCTGGAATTAAGGGACACAAAAGGCTCTTCTCCATCGGCAAATTTTAAAACAATATCTCCTTCGACCTTTGCTCTGTCATCCCCTCCTGCTGGAATCATATGCTTTATGGAAATATAATTGTATATATCAACTATGTTATTGATATGCCTTAAATCCACTCCTTTTAAAATCATCCTGTAAAGGCTTTCAACCGAACTCTTGTATTTCTTGGGCTTGGCACCAAAAGATGAATACGCTCTCCTCCAGGACTCGATTCTTGGGATCTGGGAAAGAGTCTCCGTATTATAATTTGCTCTTATTTCTTTTTCTTTTTCTCTAATTAACTGCAAAACTTCAGTACCTTCTCCCTCGTTATCGACCTGGTTTGCAAAAACAACTCCCATGGTTAATCCCGGAAACTTTTCAAACACATTAGGTTCAATTTTAAATTTCACTATTTATCTCTTTATATTATAGTATTTTGTTTTGCTATATAAGTCCGTAATAATAACAAAATGCTAAAATTTATTTTAATAATTCTGCAGCCTTTTTAGTAATCAGTTTCCATGCTTCTTGCACATAAAACTCCTCAGTTGTTCTTGATGCTATGGCCATCCGAAGCACGTATTTTCCCTTTAACGTCGTGTGCGTCAAAAAGACCTTTCCAGTCTGGTTCAGGCTCTCGAGCAGCCGCCTGTTCAAATCTTCGAGAGCTTCCTCATTCCGCCCGTCATTTAAACGAAAGCAGACTAGACTCAATTCAACGGGAGCCATGAGCTCAAAAGCTTCATGCTTTTTGACCCACTCCTTGAACATCTGGGCAAGGCGGATGTGCTCTCGCACTATTTTTTGAAGCCCTTCCACTCCATAAGAGCGAATCACAAACCACAGTTTAAGCGCCCGGAACCTCCTCCCCAGTTGAATACCCCAATCCCGGAAATTATTTACCTGGCTATCTTGTCCAGTTTTTAAATATTCCGGATGAATTTCAAAGGTTCGAATCAGCATTCCAGGGTCCTTAACAAAATAAGCTGAGCAATCAAAATTTGTAAGCATCCATTTATGGGGATTAAAGACAAAAGAGTCCATATTTTCTGCTCCTTCAAGCATCCACTTTTTCTCAGGAAGAATTGCAGCTGTTCCGGCAAAAGCAGCATCCACATGGAGCCAGATGTTTTGACTGCGGCAAATCTTTCCGATAGCAGCCAAAGGATCAATTCCTGTCGATGAGGTTGTCCCGAGAGTAGCCACAACACAGGCAGGCTTTAATCCCCTTTTTTTATCCCTTTTCACTGCTTCTTCAAGCTTTGATGGGACCATAGCGAATGAGTCGTCTGTCGGGATATAGCACAGGTTTTCCCTGCCATAGCCAGCAATCTTCACCCCTTTTTCAATACTTGAATGAGTCTCTTCTGAAGCATATACAACCAGGGATTTTTTCAGCCCCTTTTGATTTGCTTCAAAATTTGTTGCCTTTTCTCGGGCAGTGAGAAGAGCAACCAGAGTCGCGGTTGAGGCAGTATCCTGGATAACACCTTCCATCCCTTCAGGAAGACCCAGCATCTGACGCAGCCATTCCAGGACTACTTCCTCAAGCTCAGCCGCAGCTGGAGACGTCTGCCATATCATACATTGGGCACCAAGACCTGCGGTCAGCAACTCTGCCAGAATGGATGGAGGGCTGTTGTTAGCGGGAAAATAGGCAAACCAGGAAGGATGCTGCCAGTGGGTTATTCCAGGTAGAATAATTTTCTTAAAATCGAGGAAAAGTTTCTCCATAGTCTCCGCCTGAATTGGTGGATTTTGAGGGAGTTTACTCCGAATCTCACCAGGCTTAACCTGGGAGAGAACAGGCAGCTTTTCCAGTTCGTCCATATAATCAGCCACCCAATCGATAAATCTATAGCCAAATTTCCTGAATGTTTCTTTTTCCATAATATTACTCCATTTTTTTTAAGAAGAAGCCTTTATCTCATTATAATCTTTTTCTGTAAGTTATTCTAAATAATGTCCTTCTATTAGTCAAAACAACCTTCAAAATACAATTTTATTCATTACCCTGAAAAAATTGCTAAAAATGCCTGATTTAGGGTAAAAAACGTGTCAAAAATTGCTCAAAACAGGCAATTTTAATAAATTAGAAAAAATTTGTTGAAATTTAATAAAAATTTATGATATAATATATGTTAAGCTTTTAAAAGGGGACATCAAACTAAATTTATAAAAATTACTCTTATATCTTCTGTCTTAAAATCCAGATGAATTTCCTCCTTCAATAAACCATTCTTTGATATATTCCAACCAGAAATATTTGCCCTGTGGATCGCTGTCTCTCATTTGATAAAGCAAAAACCTTCAAGGAAAAATTAAAATCTAAGAATAATTTCAAAAACCCTGCAACTTTTTTATGACTTTATCCGTATTAAATATATGGAGAACAAAAATGAGCCTGATAGAAGAACAATTTAAAAATAAAACCCTCCTTTTTACCCCTCCTTTTTTCATGGAGTTTAAAATAAATTCCCTTATTTACTGATTTATCCCCTTTTACAGGCTGTCCTTTTTCTTAAAAAGAAAAAGGACAGCCTGCCTTTCTTTTTACTTTATACAAATGTCTTGACAAGAAAACAAATACTCTATTAAATTAGGAAAGGAAGAATTTTTATCTTTGACAATTGAGTTTTTGGTTTAGAGGAAAGGGAAGTCCGTGAAAAGCGGACACAGCCCCCGCTACTGTAATCGGAAACGAATTCCAGATGTAGCCACTGTCCATTCCAAAAGGACGGGAAGGCTTGGAATGAGGTCAATCCGAGAGTCAGGAAACCTCCTTTAAACTCTTAAAACCCATCTTCGGGTGGAAGGTAGGGTCGTTTTTTTTTACCCTCCTTCCCTTGAATAAATGAAACAAACAAAAATTTTCATGCCTCTCTTATGTTGTACAATGCGGGAACAAACCTGTTTTGGAGGGTCACAATATGATAAAAAAAGTCTTTTGTTTAACTCTCGTCTTGATAATATTCTCTTTTAATCTTCTCGCTCAAGAAAACAAAAAGAAAGAAAAACAAACTCCTCCTCTCAAGCATGAAGTTGTTGTTACCGCCACTCGGCTTGAGACACCTTCCAAAGAAGTCGCAAGTTCATTCACAGTCATCTCTAAAGAAGAACTGGAACGAACAAAAAAGACCACTGTCCTTGAGGTTCTGCAGGAAGTTTTGGGAGTTGCCGTTATCCAGAACGGGCCCAATGGTGGAGTAGCCTCTGTGTTCATCCGTGGAGCACATTCAGAACACACTCTGGTACTTATGGACGGCGTTGAGCTTAACGATCCCATATCTCCTTCTCGCTCTTTTGACCTGGCTCACCTGACACTTGAAAACATCCAACGCATTGAGGTTCTTCGCGGCCCCCAGAGCACTCTTTATGGCTCGGATGCCATTGGCGGAATAGTAAACATCATCACAAAAAAAGGGCAGGGAGAACCAAAATTTCATCTTTCCACATATGGCGGTTCATATGGAACTTTTGCCGGCTCCGCAGGCATAGACGGCGGTACGGAAAAAATCCAGTACTCTCTCGGAGCATTTCGATCTCGCTCAGAAGGTTTCTCTGCGGCAAGCACTTCTTATTCTGGAAACGAGGAAAAAGATGGCTACAGGAATTTAACTCTTTCAGGGAGACTTGGTTATTGTCCCATGGAAAATCTCAGTTTTGACTTTACAGTGCGAACAATAAATACAGAAACAGATATTGACAATTCAGGGGGAGATTATGGAGATGATCCGAATTACATTCAAAAATATGATGCCCTGTTTTTTAAAAGTCAGGCTAGAGCACTTTTACTTAATAATCGCTGGGAACAAAAACTAAGCTTATCCCTTGTAGATTATAGCCGCCAGCACGATAATCCAGCTGACACCTCACATCCTTTTGACTCAGAGAATGGTTTTTTTAAAAGTAAATTATTTAAAGTTGACTGGCAAAATAATCTTTTCCTCCATAAAACAAATACATTAACCTTTGGGATGGAATATCAGCAAGAGGAGGGCGAATCTAAATATTTATCTGAAAGCATGTGGGGGTCCTATTCGAGTACTTTTCCGCTTCAAAAAGCCCAAACTACTGGAATATATATACAGGAGCAAATCAGGATAGCCAATCAATTTTTCATAACCGCGGGTTTCCGTCAAGATAATCACAGCCAGTTCGGAAGGTCTTCAACATATCGCCTTGCACCAGCATACTTTATAGAAAAAACAGGAACAAAACTTAAAGCAACCTATGGTACCGGCTTCAAATCACCTTCTCTTTACCAGCTCTATGCACCGGAAACTATATGGGGTCCTATCGGGAATGAAGATTTAGAGCCAGAAAAATCTACAGGCTGGGATATAGGAATCGAACAAGAATTACTGGAAAGCAAAGCACTTCTAGGAGCAACTTATTTTTTTAATAACTATAAAAACCTTATCAATTTTGATTTTCTTCAGGGATACACAAATATCGGAAAAGCAGAATCTAAAGGAGTTGAACTTTTTCTCCAAGTCCGTCCTGTTGGTGACCTATCGTTGAATATAACTTACACAAGAACAGAAGCTAAAGACAAAGACACAGATACAAATCTTATTCGGAGGCCCAAAGATAAATTCTCAGCAACCTGTAATTATCAATTTACAAAAAAAGGTAATGTTTATCTTTCTCTTATACATATCGGAGAACGTGACGACCTGGATTTCTCCTCTTTTCCCTCCACTCAAATCACTCTTCCAATGTATACTCTTCTCAATACTGTTGTGTCTTATGACTTAATTCAGAACGCTCAAATATTTATCCGCTTCGATAATATCTTTAACAAAAAATATGAGATGCTCAAAGGATATGGGACCCCAGGATTTTCCGGCTATGGAGGAATCAAAATCTTTTTTTAAAACTACAAGGTTTGAACAAGGCAGTTGACTTTTTTAGCTGTTTTCCAGTATATTTAAGCAAAAGAAATTGATAAATAACAAACAGAAGAAATACTTCAATATTACTTTTCTATTTATTTTCCTGTTTGTAACCCTATTCATAAACTTTTTTCATACAGAAAAAAACATCAAGTCTGATCATTCTTGCCCCGCCTGCCATTTCCAAAATTCAGCTCTCACCACTAACCATATTAATTTCTTTTACCTCCCCCAACTCAGCCTTCTTGAAATACTGCAAACTAATGAATCTGTCAATTATTGGCAGATATTTTTCATAGACCCAACCTCTCGCTCCCCTCCTAAAATTTAACCTTTCATAAAATTATCTTATTGAGCCTATTTCATTAGTTTAAAATCCCAACAAAGCTCAAAAGATTATCCATTAAAGCAGATAGCAGGCTTAAAGGAGGGGCAAAATGAAAATAAAATTCTTAAGTTTAAATATTATCTTCCTAATACTCATTTTCACTCAATCCATCTATGCCCTACAACTCCATCAAAACCGTAATCAACGCCGTCTGGGACAAAATAGACTTCTCACCATTAAAGGAAATATTAAAGATTGGGACCTCAATCCTGTAAAAAAAGCATTTGTTTTAATTCCAGAAATAAGTAAATCCACAGAAACAGATGACTCAGGCAAATTTGAGATAACACAAATTCCGTCAGGTAAATACCACATTGAAGTTTTTGCTGAGGGATTCTTAGATTATTCATCTGATCCTTTTGTTCTAAAACAAAGTAAACTCAATTATGAAGTAATCTTGATAAAAAAAATAACAAAAGAAATAGTAGTAACAGCCACCCGAACTCCAAAGCTATTTGATGAAACTCCTGTAAAAACTGAAGTCATAACTGCCACAGAGATTGAAAAAAAAGGAGCAATCAATCTAGCTGAAACTCTTAGCCAAACAACTGGAGTTAGAGTTGAGAATAACTGTCAAAATTGTAATTTTACACAGGTCCGGATAAACGGCATGGAAGGCAAATATACACAAATTCTTATTGATAGTTCACCTGTTATTAGTGCCATGACGGGTGTCTATGGCTTAGAACAAATTCCGATAGAAATGCTTGATAGTATAGAAATAGTCAAAGGAGGCGGATCATGTCTTTATGGAAGTAATGCTGTAGCTGGAGTGATAAATGTTTTAACCAAAGAACCTCAAGGAAACAAGACCATTTTTAAATTACACCAAGAATCCTCTTCAGGAAAGCCTTTTACCAATTTGGGTTTTCATTCCAGCCTTGTTTCCAAAGATTTATACACAAAGGCTTTTTTATTTGCAACTTACCAAAAAAGAGAACCCATTGACCTAAACGAAGACAGCTTCTCCGAACTTGGCACTATATCTAACACTTCTTTTGGTCTTAATTTTTATAATCATTTTTCTAGAATCAAAGGTCACCTCAAATTAAGTTTCTTCAGAATTTTTGAAGAAAGAAGAGGCGGAGATCTCTTTAATAAACCTCCACACGAAGCCAGCACAGCTGAGTGGATAAAAACAGATCAGATAGGCATCTCCTCAGAATGGAATGAATTTTTTTCAGATAAAATATATTGCACCCTCTCTTTTTCTCTAATAGATGCTAAAAGAAACACTTATTATGGCAGCCATAAAGATCCAAACGCATACGGAAATACAAAAAATCCTTTATTGTTTCTCAACTATCAGTTCAACTACAAACTTGGAAGCCATGTTTTTTCTCTTGGAGCTCAGTATAAAAGAGATAAAATTAAAGATGAAGCTACTGGATACAACAGGATAATCGAAGATGTCTATCATGAGAGCGGATTCTTCATTCAGGATGATTTTAATTTAAGCAATACTTTCTCTCTCTTAACTGGGTTTAGGCTAAACAAACATTCAGCTTTAGATAAAATCATTGTTACTCCAAGATTAAGCTTCCTTTTAAAAATCATTAAAGATTTAAGCTTCAGAGCTTCATTTTCAACTGGATTTAGAGCTCCCCAGGTCTTTGATGAAGACTTACACATAACCCAGGTCGGCGGAGAAGGGATGTTGATAACAAATTCACCAAATTTGAAAGAAGAAAAATCCTACAGCATAAGCAGCGGTCTCGATTATGGAAAACAGATTAAAAGAAGCCTTATTCAATTCAGTATAGAGGCCTTTTATACAAAATTAACTGATACTTTTGTCCTTCATGAGGTAAGTCGAATAGAAAACGCCAGAATCTTAGAGAGAATAAACGGGGCTGGTTCAAGAGTGTATGGATTTTCATTTGAATTTGGTTTAGTTTTAGGGCCAAGATTTAGTCTTACCTCAGGCTGGACTATTCAGCGAAGCAAGCTCGACGAGCCAGAACCGGATTTCAACTCCAAAGAGTTTTTCAGAACGCCTGACTACTACGGTTACGCTAATATGAGCTATGAAAACAACAAACTTGTTAACGCTAACCTATCTATAGAATACACTGGAGAGATGAAGGTCCCTCACTATGCAGGATACATTGAGAACGACAAATTAGAAACAACTGACCCTTTTTGGGTGATGAATACAAAGCTTCGAAAGCCTGTCAATTTCACTGAGGACCTTAGAATTAGTATTTTTTTTGGTGTCCACAATATTCTCAATTCTTACCAAAAAGATTTGGATAAAAGTGCAGACAGGGATTCAGGCTATGTCTATGGCCCAGCAAAACCCAGGTCATTCTACGCTGGCTTTGAATTTTCCTTCTGAAAATGTAACAAAAAAAATATCCAAAAAATTTATCTTTTCTGAAATTATCTACAGGTTAAAAATAAACTCCAAATTAGCATCTGTATGATCACAGAAACCATTAAATCTTAATAAGTTATTAATTCTAAAATTTGACTTATCTTCCAATTTTCCTTTATATTATCTAAACAAAATATGATTTTAAGATGGAGAAAACTTTTTAATGTTATTTTTCTTTTCTCTTTCCTGTTTTTAACTCTATTCATTAACTTTTTTCATACAGAAAAAAACATTAAGTCTGACTATTCTTGCCCCGCCTGCCATTTCCAAAATTCAACTCTCACCACTAACCATATCAATTTTCTTTACCTCCCTCAACTCAGCCTCCTTGAATTACTGAAAACTAACGAATCTTTTAATTACTGGCAAATATATTTCGTAGACCCTACCTCTCGTTCCCCTCCCCAAATTTAAAACTTCTCTCTTTTTTTATCCTAGAATTCTAACTTCTTGACTTACAATCTTGAGGAGGTCAGACGATGAGAAAAAAATCACTTATCCTGCTCATAACCATACTGTTTTTATCTTGTACACTATGGTGTCAATCTGAGAAAAGCACTCCTCTCACTTTAAATCAGTGTATTAACATTGCCATCCAGCAAAATCCGCTTGTTCTCTCTTCCCTCCAACAGTACCAAGCATCTTTAGCACGTATTAGCCAGGCAAAAGCTCTCCCACAGCCTTCTATTGACTTCGACTCGGATTTGCAGCCCAAACTTTTTAACTTCAAGGATTCAGGCGAATCCTATTTTGGAGGAAGCTGGAGCCTCGAGTTTCCTGGGAAAAGGTATCTAAGAGGAAAAATTGCCACTAAAGAATCAAACGAAATTTTTACTGAAATTGAACTCTTGAAACTTGATATCGTTTTTCAGGTGAAACAAGTTTTCTACGGCCTTCTTCTTGCCCAAGAAAAACTAAAATATGCCAAACAGAATTTAGAGCTTTCCAGGGATTTTCTCAATAAAGCCGAACTCAAACACAGCGCCGGGGATGTAGCAAAGGTCGAGGTCCTAAGAGCAAGCGTTGAAGCCTCAAGGGCTGCCAATGAAGTTAGGTCTGTAACGAATGAGGGAAGGCTGTCAAAAGCTATGTTGAATTTTCTTTTAGCAAGGAAAAAGTACGCTCCTTTGGAAATTAAAGGAAAATTGAAGAAACCTTCTATAATCCTCAATATTGATGAATTGATACAAAGAGCTCTGTCTTTTCGCCGCGAGATTAAAAGAATAAATTTCTCCCTTGAAAAGGAAACCCTAAAGAAAAAACAAGCCAATATCAGCTATCTTCCCGACTTTGAGCTGGGAGTCTCCAGGCATCACATTGAAGGAGAGGGAAAATGGTGGGATTTTACTCTTTCTTTTCCAATTCCTCTCTTTTTCTGGCAGCCTAAAAAAGGCGAGATCGCAGAAGCGCAAGCCAACATCGAAGCGTTGAAGAGAGAAGTAGATCACTTAAAAAATGCGATCACTCTGGAAGTTGAAGAGGCGTACATGAACGCCATAACAGCAAACAACCAGATTCAGCTTTTCGAAGATGAGATGCTGACTCAGGCTGAAGAAGTCTACAATATGTTTCTCTTCAGCTATCAGGAAGGAGAAATCGGCGGCATAGAGCTTATCGAAGCCCGCAGAACGCTTATGGAGACAAGAAAATCTTACGCCGATGCGCTTTTCAATTATGATGTAGCCCTGGCAACCTTGGAGAAATCCATAGGCCAAAGCCTCGAAGGAGAAAAACAATGAGAAAAAAATACATCCATTTATTCCTGATTATTTTATTATTTGGTTTTGGAGTTTCCTGCTCAAAATCTCACGAAAGTAAAGCAGCCAAAGAGACGGCTCAAGACCAGACTATAAGCTCTAAAAATCTTAGAAAACCACCTGGGCCCGGAAAAGGAAAGAGGCAGCAAGCTGTCGGAAAAGGATCTGCACAGAGAGCCTTAGGAAGGAGAAGCGGCAGAGCGTGGGGACCAGATGATGTAATTGAGTTGTCCAAGGAAGAAATGGAAATGATAGAAATAAAAACTGTAAAAGCTTCTATTAAACCCTTAAGGTCTCAGCTTACAGCCATGGGGAAAGTTTTAGCTCATCCCTTAAAAAAGGCTATCGTTAGCTATGCTTTCCCGGCAAGAATTGCCCAAATCCATGTCAGAATTGGCGACTGGGTAAAGACAGGACAAAAACTTGTTACTCTCCAGAGTGAAGAAGTAGGGATGGCCAAATCTGAATTCTACAAGACTATGGCTGACTATGAGCTGGCTAAAGTAAACTTTGAAAGGGAAAAAAGGCTTTTTGATAGAGGTGTAGGAGCCAAAAAGAACTATTTATCTGCGGAGGCGGAACTAAAGATTGCAGAAGTCATTTTGAATGCTGCAGAGAAAAAACTTCACGTTCTGGGATTTACAGAGCAGCAGGTCAAAGCTATCACTGAAACTCACCAGATAAATCCTATAATCACTCTTTTTGCCCCTATCAGTGGAAAAATCATCAAAAATAATGCTGTCCTGGGTGCAATGATTGACCAGACAACAGAAATATTAACCATAATGGACCCGACTATCCTCTGTATTGACGCAGAAATATATGAAAATGATATTTCCAAGATAAGAATAGGGCAAGGAGTTGAAGTCACTGTACTTGCTTATCCCGAAGAGATATTTTTAGGAAAAATAAGTTACATCAGCGATGTTCTAAAAGAAGAGACACGTACTATCACTGTCCGGACTGAGGTGGAAAACAAATCTTATAAACTAAAGCCAGGAATGTTCGCTGATATAAAAATTTTCCTTAATCATCAGAGTCAAGCGTTAGTTCTTCCTGTGGAAGCCATTCTTGATGATAAGGGAGAAAAGATAGTATTTATAAAACGCCTTGGGAAATACTACCCTCTAATTGTAGAAACAGGCACTAAAGAAAAAGGTTGTGTGGAAATTATCCGAGGAGTCCAGCAAGGAGACGAAGTCGTAACTAAAGGGAATTTTCAACTCAAATCAAAACTATATGACGAAATTCTAAAAAAAGCTCATGTTCATTAACTTTTCAAATCAATAAAATTAGCCATAAAATTGACGATTTAGTAAAGGTTTATACACGGAGAAATCAACATGATAGATAAAATCATTGATTGTGCTTTAAAACATAGATTACTTACTGTACTCCTTGTTTTCCTTGTTTCAATATTTGGAGTTATAGTCTATTTACAAATGCCTAAAGATATTTACCCTGACCTCAATGCCCCTCTGGTAAAGATCATTACTGAAAACGAAGGCATGGCTGCAGAAGACGTGGAAAGGCTTATATCTTTCCCCCTTGAAAGTTTACTTAACGGTGCTCCTCATGTCACTCGTGTGAGGTCAGAGTCCACTACCGGCGACTCTGTTGTCACCGTGGAATTCGACTGGGGCATGGATATTTATCTTGCACGGCAAATCGTATCTTCCAAATTAGAGCTCATCGCGGGTCGGCTTCCCATAGGTACAACACATCCAATCCTGGGACCAGTATCCTCCAGAATGGGAGAAATATTCGAGTTTGCTGTTATTGGTGAGGAGACAGATCCCATTGAACTCAGGTCTGTTGCGG
>Ga0209986_10000120_pt1 | contig 70114 bp, 72 predicted proteins | sample BlataG_FD_183168 | JGI IMG/M metagenome (GOLD analysis project Ga0209986, IMG submission 183168) | Deep subsurface microbial communities from Black Sea to uncover new lineages of life (NeLLi) - Black_00105 metaG (SPAdes) (version 2) | ecosystem: Environmental > Aquatic > Marine > Oceanic >... | reverse complement strand
GAGATACATATTTCTCGATTAAAGAGATCAGTAACTTTATCGTCCGTCATTGCTAGCTTGGCATCCTGTCTTTGTAGCTGTTTACTGAAGCTTAGAACGATATCATCCAAAACTGTCTTTGCCTCTGCATATTTCTGTTGAGCTTGAATCATACGTTTAGTGTAAAGAACAGTTAAGAAAAGCATGACTGCCAACGATCCGATGAAGACTGCTATTTCAATCATTGATCTTGCACCATGTGATTCCAACGTGATTAGCTGTGACTTACTAAATGTCACACATAATATCACAGTATAGGGAGAACAACTTAAGATTTATGGTTATTCATGGTCGGTGTGACGTCACAAATCACGTGATTTTTTTCGATCACCCAGTTACTGGATATACCTCACGTTTACCCTTCAAAAATTTAGGCTTGAAAAGGGGCTTCTTTCGAGATTTACGCCATTTTTTGGGCGGGATCATGTACGTCGCGCCATTTGTTACCTAAGATAATCCAAATCAGAATTCTGGGGTATGTGATGTGTGACATCACATCATCGATGAAGTCCATGGCTTCGAAAGTTTGTTGAGTGTTGTTTCGAGTTCTAAACGTAATGTGTCTATGGTTAACAGTTGTTCCTTAGTTGTCTTTCCTTTGGTCATGAAATTAGTCAATGTTGTTGTATATGATTTGAGCTTGTTAGATGCTTCTAGGTATGGATAGAGATCAGTGTTTTCAAGGAGGCCAAAGTATCCTAAAAGAAGAACCGTGTATATGGACTGTATGGCGTTCTTTTTCGCCTGCCTTAATGTTCTGTTGAAGGAACCGCGGCTCACTGCTGCTTTCGTTCGCCTTAACTTGGCCTTTTCGTCGTATTTTACGTGTTTTGAGGCTATATTGTCGACTAAAGCGTCTATTAATAGTGTTTCCAGCTGTGTTTTTGTCAAATGACTGTTGTTTGCTAGTATTTTGGCAATTGGGTCTCCAAGGGAGCGTTTTAACCAATTTTGAACGTTTTTTTTAAGCGTCAGGTTGACATCCCGTCTTTCAGTGTTGGTGGATACACTTCTGTATACGAGCTAATTAAGTTTTTCAATTTAAAAAAAGTGGGGGTAAGGAACAAGTGAGGAACGAATCAATAGGAAAAAGGCAAACATTTTATGCTGAGGAAGTTAAAGAAACTCGGGGAAACTATTTGCAAATGCGTGGTAGAAGATCGAAAAGATTGGGGAATATAAAGGCTTCTGCAATTCGAAGGCTTTTCGGATTAGTCAAGCAAATCCCTGATGTTATTAGCCTTGGCATAGGCGAGCCAGATTTTACACCTCCACCAAACGTATTAGACGCTGTCAAGCGAGCGTTGGATGACGGAAAGACCCATTATGTTCCTTCGGATGGCATTTCGGAATTACGTGAGGCCTTAGCCAAAAAGTTTTCGCGTGATTACGGTCTTTTCTATAATCCAGAAGGTGAAATATTGGTTACTGTTGGGGCAACAGAAGCAGTCGCGCTTGCAATGCAGGCTCTTTTGAATCCTGGCGATGAAGTGTTGATTCCTAATCCTGGCTTTGTGTGTTATGAACCTGCTGTGCTAATTGCTGGGGGAACCCCCGTTTCGGTGCCGATACTTGAAGGAAATGGTTTTAAGCCCGATATTGAAAACGTGACATCACTTATCACAAGTAAGTCACGTGTGATGATAATTAACTCACCAAACAATCCTACGGGGGCTATCTTTGGTTACAATGAGTTGGCTGAGTTGAGTAAGTTAGCAGTAGAGAACGATTTGATTGTCATTTCCGATGAAGTTTATGAGAGGATAATCTATGGTAATACGAAACATTATTGTCTTGCGACCTTTCCAGGCATGCGTGAGCGGACTATCGTTGTAAATTCCTTTTCGAAAACCTATGCAATGACCGGTTTCAGGGTTGGCTGTGCAGTTGGTCCTCGAGATCTGATTTCAGCAATGCTTCTTGTTCATCAATTCACAGTGGCTTGTGTTGACACCGTTGCTCAATATGCTGCCACAGCAGCTTTGGAGGGTCCACAGGACTCCGTGTCAACTATGGTTTCAATGTTTGACAAGCGGCGCCGGTTTATCTGTAAGCGTTTGGGTGAAATGGAACATGTTCGTTGTTTCCTTCCCGAAGGTGCGTTCTATGCTTTCCCAAATATCAAAGAGTTCGAGAAGACATCTGCTGAACTCTCAGAGTATCTTCTAAAAGAAGCTAGAGTAGTTGTAACCCCTGGTTCCGCGTTCGGCAAGTACGGTGAAGGTTACTTGAGGTTTTCGTATGCTACATCCTATGAAAAAATTGTCGAAGCATTAGATAGAATAGAAAGAACCATCAGGACGCTCAGGTCCACGAAGTCTTAGAAAGGAATCTTGCACGAGTAATACCGCTGGTTCTTCTTATATCACAGAGATCACATAGACGTGATATGCCTGTGATGTCTGTGATGTCACAAATGTTCTGAGAAATTCATCAGTGAGCGATACAATTCAGGCCTTAAATCTCGAAGTGTAGGAACAAACGCTTCTACGGGTTTCAAATCTTCATAGTCGAAATCTCCAAAGGAGAAGTCCTCCTCATCGTACTTTAATTCGGTGATTAGGTGCCCGTTGGGGCCTATTAGCCGGCTTCCACCCCAGAATTGCAGGCCATTTTCTATGCCAACAAGGTTTACGTAGGCTAGGTAGCATGTATTCTCTATTGCTCTGGCCATCGTGAGGGTTTCGAAGAAACTCTTTCTTACGGCTGGGGAGGCTGAGATGCAAATTATGAGTTTTGCACCTTGTAGACGCAGTGCCCGTGCTACCTCAGGAAAGAATATGTCATAGCATATCATCATGCCTATTGGGCCTATTCCTGTCTGAAAGATTGGTGTGTGATATCCGAGTCTAAAATATCTCTTCTCTTCAAATACGCTGTGGGTTGGCAGATGCATCTTTCTGTACTTCCCGACGTAGCCCTCTGGACCTACAAGTACAGCTGTGTTGTAGAGTATTGCATCTCCTTTTCCGCTTCTTTCCGGCATTCCAAAGACTATGTATAGACCATACTCTTTTGCGAACCCGTCCATCTTCTCTATAGATTTTCCAGGGATGTTTTCTGCTAACTCATAGGTCAAGTCCCTAGTGGTATATCCAGTCAAAGACATCTCAGGAAATATTATGATATCAGCGTCATGGCTTTGCGCCTTCTCTATGTATTTCTTCATTCTGCTAATGTTGTACTGCTTGTTTCCGATTTTGCATGGAAATTGTGCTAGGGCGACTCTAAACCCGCTCTTCATACGATCATTCCTCCAAGTCGTATTCTCGGCTGAGTCTGAAATCCGCGTTTATAGTTCTATATTGCAGCTTTATTGGCAATGGCATATTTCTTTTATGTTCTGTTTGGAGCCACTTTTTCTTGATGGCATAGACCGTCTTATGTGGTAGATCTAGTTGCTTCGCTATTGTAGCAGTGGTCATGAAGTGTTCCAGCCCGTAGAGTATTAGATCCAAGATTTCGTATCTGAGACCAATCTCCTGTTCGGCTGTTTGGTTAAGTAGAAGACCTGGCGTTGAAGACTTATCCACTATTATCGGTGGAATGCTGAGGTGTAGGGCTAACTTTCGCACTTGGGTCTTATACAGGTCCATAAGTGGAGCGATATCCATAGCACCATCTCCCCACTTGGTGAAGTAGCCTATCATCGCTTCGCTCTTATCGCTGCTACCTACTACGATTCTCTTTTGAAGGTTGGCGTAGTAGTAGAGAATGACCATCCGAGTTCTAGCTTTAAGATTTCCTCTACTTAGTGAGTTTCTTGGATCATAATCGGGAATTGTCCTGTATAATGTGTCTAGGACTCTAGTGAGATCTACGTCCTTCAGTTGGAGTCCCAGTTTCCCTGCGATAAGTTTTGCATGTTGGTGATCCATCTTGTTATATGTTTCCTCCTCTGGCATATACAGGGCGAGAACTTTTGTGCTTCCAACTGCCTTCACTGAAAGGGCTGCTCCGACTGCGCTGTCTACCCCTCCAGATAAGCCTAGTATCAAACCTTTTGCTTTAGCTTTTTTTATGTAATCCTGTATGAAATGTATAATTCTCTCTTCAATTGACTTTGGGTCAATTTGAAGCAAGTTCTCTTGTAATTTCATGTGTTTCTCCTCTCGTTAAACTGGTTGTCGGTTGCTTTTATCTTTAAGCTACGATAGTGCATTTGTAATGCTTCACTTGTCTGCATCAGCCATAGTGATATCGATAATCTCTTGCTGCTCAAAATGAAGGTATCTATGGGCAAAGGCTTTTAGATACGTGGAACTTTCTGAGTCTGTTGGTGCCGGGGTGGCAGAGCGGTAATGCGCCGGCCTCGAGATCCTCCTTTGGAATGGGCCAGCAAGCCGGTGGGCCTCGGCCCTCAGGGGTTCAAATCCTCTCCCCGGCGCCACCGTTCAACCCAGTGTGTCTTCTTGATCGTCCTTCCTAGATACTTGTAACACTTTTTGGAGGGGTTCTGCGGGAAAGTCCTTCCATGTCTTGGATGAACCGTTCTTACGCCTGTTTCGAGTGGGTGCTTCCATCTTTCTCCTCTGGCTCACTAGAACTAAAGCTTATGGAATAAGCCCAGATCAACGTGATTCTTAGCTGATCAAGGAACGCTTATAAGAATCGTGGAATTTAGCATGGTATGACAAATTTTGGGGGCACACAAATGCCGGATGAATATGAAGTCCACTCACCAAACCGTTCATTTGTAGCGGTGATAGTGGTTGCTGTCATAGTTGTAGCTGGGATCATTGGGAACATCTATACCTATGAAATGGTCTCAAGCAGCGTTAGGAAGGTAGAAAAGCGAGTTGAAACTCTCCATGTTCAGATTGAAGCCTTGACAGAAGCATTAGGAAGCTATAACCAAACAAGCGTAGGTAACGTGACACTTTCCGCACTCTATGAAGACATTAAGGACTCTGTTGTGTTGATTCACGGATATATGATTGAAACTACGCTAGTTGGCCAAGAAACTACTGAAGTATCAGGATCTGGCTTCGTCTACAACTTTTCAGGTTCTGGGATGATGGTTTGTACAAACTATCACGTGATTGAGGACGTGGATCCGCCAAGCTTGACTGTAACTTTTAGAGACGGAAACTCTTACCTTGCCACTAAACTAGGAGAAGATCCCTATGCAGACTTCGCGGTTCTTTCAGTGGATGCTCCTAAAGAAGAATTTAAATCCCTTCCTATCGTCAGTTCGTCGCTTCTCAAGGTGGGCGATTTGGTGATAGCAGTGGGGAACCCCTATGGTTTGACTGGCAGTATGACTACTGGTATTGTCAGTCAACTTGGGAGAAGTATCACTGAACCTATGACTGGTGGCTACGCTATAGCTGATGTCATACAGATAAGTACACCAATAAATCCAGGGAATTCGGGGGGTCCCTTACTCAATTCGAAGGGGCAGGTAGTTGGGATCACAACTGCCATTATTAACCAATCTCAAGGGATAGGCTTCGCTATACCCTCTGACACGATCCTCCGTGAGATTGCTTGGCTGGCTGATGGCATGGAATATGAACATTCCTGGATAGGAGTGAGGGGAATCGATATGACATATGAAATCGCCAAAACCATCGAAACCTCTACGACTTATGGGTGGCTAATTGTAAGTGTTATGAACAATAGTCCTGCCGCGAAGACCGATTTAAGGGGCGCGACTCGTGAAGTTGAAATCTACAGTCAGATAACGCCAGTAGGAGGAGATATAATACTCGCCATCAACAATACGAGAATGATGAAAGGAGACGACATCTCAAAGTATCTGGAGGAGAATACAAGACCAAACCAAACAATCAACATCACAGTTGAAAGGGATGGATCTGAAGTGTTGATTTCTCTGATTCTCGAGCCTCGACCACCACCCACCTAATGCAACAGCTTCTGGTTTAGGGGGGCGACGGTCTCAGAAATTTCGTGGCTTAGCTATGATTTCCCTGATCGCAGTGTTGAAGAGTTGGCTGGAATCCGCTGCTTTTATTAAAAACGCTGTGTCCGCACCTCTGTCTGAACCAGCGATCGCTACGACTTCTCTATCTACAGGTATGAGACCTGCATAAGCAGCCATTAAAGTAATCTCTACATAGACCTTTGTTCTTTCCCCAAAAAGTCTCAACGTGCGAGCAATGATTTCAAGAGATTCGATTGTGCCAAACTTTTTGCGAATCGCCCTTTTCTCCTCCGCTTATAGCCTGCGTGGCTGTTAGGATCTTGACACCTTGCGTTAAGATCTGCTGTCGGTTCTTTTCTTTCAATTCTTGAAAACCTGGTTTTGAGAAACCTGAATGATAGGTTACGATCACCAAGTTAAAGTCTTTGAACAATTTTGCAGCTTTTGCTCCAGTTTCTCCGGTTGTCGAAGCCACAACAACATCGACCACTTCATTCTTTTCAGCGTACTCCTTTGCAGTTCGTAGGACGTTGCTTGCATTCTGTTTGCAGGGGGATTTCGAGATAGATCACTGTTTTCTCTCTGAGACTCATGTTCAGCACAAGCAACGCAGTATTCTTGAACAGTATTTCCCTTTTTCGCTTCGAAATTTATCTGCGCATGTAGAGCCTTATACGGTCATCTTTTTGATGGGCTTTCTTCTCAGTTCGGTTTCGCAGATTCTGCAGAGCTTTGGTTCGTAATCCGCAGGATATTTGCGGTGGCATGCAGGACAGTAGAGCATCCATTTGAAGCGGTGACGTATGCCAAGGGTTGTTAGTGATGCGAATTTGATTCCCATGTGGTTTGCTACGTTTTGTATGGAATAGTCGTCGGTGACGATTTGGAGTCGCTGACCAAGGTCTTGTAGTTCCAGTGCCAATGCTAATACTTGTTTGTCTGCTTCTGAGAGGAATCTGAGATCTCCTGTTTTTTTTGATATTACTCTTATCCTTCTTATGACTTCTTTTATAGGCGCCTTGATTCTTAGTTTTCCATTTCCAACGGCTGCTTCAAACCGAATCCATGGTAAAGTGTTACGGATTAGTTCGTTCCTTACAGCTGGAACTGTATATTGCGTGTTCTGGATGGAGAGGGGTTCAAATCCAGCGATGAACGCGGATGTATCTAAGATAATAATCGCTTGTTTGTCTTCTTTTAGCAAAAACAGTCTCCCTTCGGATATAGCAATCGATTCTTAAGGCGTCTGTAGAATTCTCTCTCAAAGCGAATGAAAGAAGTGACGTTGGCTGACTTTCTAATGGTTACTCGGGGCTTTAGCTTTGCAACCGATCTCCTATGGTATCCATCTATTACAACTAAAATGTTCTGCGGTCTTTCTATCTCCACAGTTAACGTTGAGTCCTCAGAGAGTATTATGGGTGGAAACTGAGTTAAAGGACATACTGGTGTAATCACAAAGACTTTGCTTTCAGGATCTAGGACAGGACCTCCTGCTGCAATTGAGTATCCTGTTGACCCAGTTGGAGAAGCAATGAGGACAGCGTCTGCCCGGCAGCTTAGAATCCGCTTATCATCTTTCAACAAATTCGTGTATAATAGTTTCACTGGGGCATCTGCTGAGATGTAGACTTCGTTCAGGGCATCTGGCAGTTTTTCACCTTCGACAGAAGCTGACAGTTTCTTACAGAGTTCAAGGTCAAACTCTCCATTAAGGCTTTTATCTACTGCTGACATAGCATCTTCGGGCGGTACTTCTGCCAGAAAGCCTCGTTCACCCATATTAATCGCAAGTATAGGCGGCTCTGGCTTTGGGATTGATATGCATGTCCTTAGTATTGTTCCATCGCCGCCTATAGCGATGATGAAGTCTGGATTCCATTTCTCAAGTGGTAGAGCTTCTTCGGATCTATCCAATCGCTCTGCAACTTCAGGATCGACAAGAATACTCAGCCCCTTCTCCGACAGATGATGGATGAGCCTATCTGCTAGGATCAATGCTTCTTGCCTATCTGTTCGCGCCGTTAAACCAACACTTTTGAAGGTCATCATCATCCATTAAAACCACTCAAGCAACCTTAATCTATTTTGCTGTTTGCGTTCCGCGATTAGCAATGGACAAGAAAAAAGCACTATTAACACGCGCGCGCATGCATGTACAACCATATGTTTGAGATTGTGAGTACAACAACTAAAGCGAAGATTATTGTCAGAACTGCTTTTGATTTTCCAGTGCATCTTTTTTTCTTGAATTCCCAGACTGTAATGTCTTTCCTTAAAGGCCAATTCTCACTCATGTATCATCACAATTAGTTTCATCTAATCACTCTTATGACTTATGGATGTGCGTATGGCATCTTCTTCTTCTATCCTACTTTCCACAGATCTTTCAAGAATATATATACATGCTACTCCACATAATTATAACACCTGTATGACTGAAGCAGGAATAGAAGGAGTAATCATGACCTCGAGAACTTATGAGTGTAAGCGATGTGGTAAACAGTTTGAATGGACCGTGAGAGGTTGGGGTCTCTGTGGAAGTTGTGCAGCAGATTTCATGGATTGGCGATTTGAGAAGAAAGATGAACAGTTTAAAAAATTGTATGGTGACTCAGATTTAAGGCCAGGAGAGGAAATTAAACGGAAAGTGGAGATAAAAGACACCATTACAGTTGAACAATGGTTAAAGGGAGAAAAGAAAGAGTGAGGCTCGCTTTCAAAGTTAATTGAGCTACCCTAATGCATACATGCAACGTTAAGGTATTCGCCCAGAAGGCTTGCGATAATATCTAATATAGCAATGGCAGGGGTTCTTCTTCAGTTAGTTGGAGAGCTTTGTTTAACTCCCAGAAGGCCTTGAGCACTCTTCGACCTTTTTCCCTGATAGCATAAGCAACCGTCTTCCTTCTCAGCATTGTTGTTTCAACAAGATTTTGTTCAATTAGAGAGTTCAATTGTTGTTTCAGAATACTGCAATTTACGTTAGCCTTGTACATGATATGAGTGAGCTTCAGTGGTCCATGACGAGCCAGAGCTTTCAGGATGTCAACATTTGTTTCCAGCTTTGACCTTCGCATAATAACCGTTTACCCATATATTGACCTTACATTATAGACTTTAAGAAGCTCAATTCAAAATGTAGCCTATGATTTCTTTATCTTAATTTTCTATAAACTTTCACGATTTGGAGGTACAATCTATACGCGCGCTTCTTGACTACGACCAAATCTCTTTGCGCGCGCGTGAAAATCTGCACGACCATTTTAACGCTACATATGTTTTTTACATTTTACGTAATTCCTATTCGTTCTTTAGGTTCGTGTACTTGAAACAAGACTATGGGTAATGTTAGGATGCTTACTCCGAGGCTTACGATGAAAGGCAATTGAGGACTGAGGTTTCCATAAAGATAGCTTCCCAGTAGCATACATGAACCCATGACGATGTAGCCGATAAAATTGTTGAATCCCATTACTTTGCCTCTATTTGCCTGATGAACAAGATCAGTAGATAGTGCCATTGAGCTAGACATAATTAGCATACGACCAAATCCAAGCAGACACATCGAAACCATGACCATTATGAAGTTACCTATAGCGAAAATCACTGTAGATGCGCTGAGCACAGTCAAGCCAAGGATTAGTGGAATCTTCCTCCCGATTTTGTCAATCGTCTTGCCAATTGGAATAGAAGCGATAACCATTGTGAGCAAAAGTGGAATGAAAACGTACCACCACTGTTGCTCAGACAAACCGAGAACGTCCCTCGCGTAAAGCGCATTGATAACCATTGTAATCGCAAGGCTGGACATCACCAGAGTTCTCACAGCGAAAAGCCATAATACTGTTCGAGGCACAACCTTCCAAACCCTAAAGCTTTCTTTGAGAGCCTTTGGATATGAAGAGATGAAGTATCTGAAACGGAATGGTTCTGTATTCCTCATCGTTTGCTTCAATCTAAGCCTCAACACTGCTGCTGCAAAGAAAAATCCCGTCATAAGTAAGTAGATAAGCCTCATACCCGCAACCTTCCCAAAGTGGAAGAAAAGAAAAATCGCAATAATGGGACCTGGAGTGTTAAACGTTCCATGAATGAGTTGGATGATTGAAGAACCCATTCCCCTGCGTTCTGGCGGTAATGAATCTTGAACCATCGCAAACAATGCTGGTTGATAAATTAAACAAAGGCTACCCACTATTGATCCTAATAAGATAAAATGCCAAGTTGGAGCAAAAGCGAAAAACAGGTATGATCCGGCTATAGCAAAAGTCATGGTTGAAATAAGCCAACGTCTACCATATTTATCTGCAAGATAACCACCAGGAAACGCTACAATCGCCATAGCGAAGAAATTGGCGAAACCTATAATTCCCAGCGTAATCTCTGTTCCACCTAGTGCTTCTACATAATATTGAAAATTAGGTTGCGGCATTTCCATAGCGATGTCCATTATCATCCAACTCATGACGAGAATCCGATAATTACCTCTAATGAACGAGAACTCTCGCCATATGGTTTCCTTCAGCTCCGATAGATATTTCTTGACCCCTAGATCTTTACTTCGATTCCTTGGTGAAAGCCGCATTTTCAGTTTTCATCCTTCTTTCCATTTTTTCAAACTGCTTATGTGTAATGGATGCTAACCCCTTGGTCTCCAGCATGAGTCATGACTTACACACTTATGACTTCTTAACAATTTCCTTGATTGGTTTATCACGCACGCATATGTGCGATGTGCCATTTTTTCGAACAAATACTATTTTTGTACATGCATATTTCAGACAAGTTTGCTATCCAAGGTTTATATTCTCCAACTGAGGTTGATACCCAGTTTTGGTTCTTGAAAACATGCATTAAACTTCGGAAGTGTAGGCGAATTGCATTTAAGTCAGATATTTTAATATCTCTTTCTACGTCATATATGGAGAGGGCAAAGCTTTTTGACTGCGCACACATTTTGGGTAAACATTACATTACAATAATGTCTATTACAGGTGGCATAGGATGCTCTTGTCTTGGATGGAAAAAATGAGGAACATGCTAAGTGTGGAGAAAGATTACAGGTTTTATGACCCTCCCCTCATTATATGGTATGCACGCATCAGAGAGAGAATGGAAAATGAGTAGGAAAAATATTGGAATAAGAATTCAACCGATTTTCCAAAAAGACGGCGTACGAGTTAAGATGTTGAAGGTTTGGCTGTTTTGGGAGGATAAACCGTATCCCTTAAATTTTATCGGTATGGGTTGCGAGTCTATTGCGAGAAATCTTGACATTTCAGAGTTGCAAGCTATTAAATTGCTTATTTTGAAGTTAAAACCAGAGATAGTGAATATAGGAAACCCTTCGGTTCGAGATAAGGCAGAACTACGCCTTAGACACCTTGAAAAGAAGTTGATTTTGGCTAAAACCCGTGAGAGTTAGAGTAATGTGATTAACGACGGATATACGCGCGTATTGGTTATAGGTTCAGTAGTGTCTCTAATCCAAGTTAACATACTACCAACAGATCTTCATTTCTATCCTAAATGTTGAATTATTCTCTTTTGGCAATACACACATCCCATTGGTGGGCGGGTTCAAATCCCGCAGTCCCCACACACAATCGAATGGCGTACGTGTATATGAATTCACATATCAATGTGCTTAAATAAGGGGGTCAATGACTGATTTGGCATACGAGAAATAGAATCCTGAATGTTGCTAGTTTTCGTTGACCATTGCATGGAGGTGTAAATCAATTGTCGTATAGAGAGAACAGAGAAATGCATAAGGCAGTATGCGCAGAGTGTGGTAAGGAATGTGAAGTTCCTTTCAAACCTGACGGAAGCAGACCCGTATATTGCCAAGAATGCTATCGCAACAAAAGACCACAAAGGCGAAGATATTAAGCTCACAAGCTAAAATCAATTCCACAATCTTCTTTTTTTCTTTTAACTGCATTTTCCTTAAGTTAGAATTTGCGCGCGTTAATACTACCTTAAACCCGAGCTAAATCTATTTATTTTGGTTGTTAAACATTGCTGTACTATAATGGAGTAAAGATAAATGAGCAAACCTGCTGATGTTGGGTTTCTACGCGTTGGCGGATATGTAATTATTGATAACATACCTTGCCGTGTTGTAAGTCTTACCAAGTCCAAACCTGGCAAACATGGCGCTGCCAAGGCGAGAGTTGTAGCCGTCAGCGTTTTTGAGGGCACGAAAAAAACCCTCGTCAAACCAGTGAACGCACAAATTGAGGTGCCAATAATCGAGAAAAAAACTGGTCAAATCCTAGCTTTGTTGCCAACAACCGTGCAGATAATGAATCTCGAAAATTATGAAGTTTTTGAAGCAACATATCCTGATGAAGAAGATCTGAAGGAGAAATTGTCGTCAGGTACTGAGGTCGAATACTGGCGCATCATGGGAAGAACCAAGATAATGCGCGTCAAAGGCTAGTCATACCTACAGCTCATTTAACTTCTTTTCAAAGATGATCTTTCTTGAAAGATATCGAACAGATGGTGCTTAGACGTGGAATCACCGTAGCCCAATTGATAGAAGAGATGGATTGCTGCGGGGTCTTGGGGGCTGGAAAGATAGGGCAAGCCGCGAAACTAGTAAGGGAGATGTTCACTGATCCCGATTACACGGTCTTCTTGACAGTTGCTGGCGCTCTTGTCCCAGGAGGACTCAGAGATATAATCGCCAGCTTAGTTAAGGACGCACATATCGATGTGATAGTAACTACGGGCGCTAACATGGTTCATGACGTTATTGAAGGTCTGGGGTACTCCCACAAGATTGGGACATTCAAAGCCAATGATGAAAAGCTAAGGAGTGAGTCTGTTGGCAGAATTGGAGATATCTACGTGGAACATAAGGCTTTCGAAGGTTTAGAGCGATGGCTACATCAACTTCTTGATCAGATCCCTGAAGAGAAACGAATGAGAATTTCCCCTTCAGAATTGCTTAGAGAAATCGGAAAACGCCTAGATGATGAGAACTCCATCTTGTCAGCGGCGGCAAGAAAAAATGTTCCCATAATCTGTCCTGGTCTTCCTGACTCAATAATAGGTTTTCAACTTTGGATATATGGGGAGTCCAACCGATTTTTCCTAGATCCTCTCGGGGACGTTTCCAAGCTAGTAGACAAGGTTTATGAGGCTAAGAAATCAGGAATCATAATCTTGGGGGGAGGTTGGCCAAAACATTTCGCTCTCTTCGCGAACACCTTTCGAGAAGGAGTAGATGCAGCAGTTCAGATCACTGTTGATAGACCAGAAGCAGGAGGATTGAGCGGAGCTTCATTGGAAGAGGCTGTGAGCTGGAGTAAAGTTAAGTCAGCAGACCAAACTGTTACAGTTATCTGCGACGCCACTATCGCATTTCCACTGATTGTTGCCGCTGCCTTGGAAGAAATCTAGCGTTATGATCCAGAGGATTCATATGTTTGTTGGAAGGTCATAAGAGATCCGAACTCTATTTAAATACTAGCCATTAGAGGGTAAAGTGAGAAGACCATGGTTTTAGACCGTCTCGGTTCATCTATCTCTGCTGCCCTAAAGAAGCTTTTTGGAGCCGCTGTTGTAGATGAGGCAGCTGTAAAAGAACTTGTTCGCGATATCCAGCGAGGGCTGCTTCAAGCAGACGTGAATGTTCAGTTGGTTCTGAATATATCGAGGCGCATTGAAGATAGGGCTTTAAAGGAAGAGTTACCGCCAGGCATCTCTCGAAAAGAACATGTAGTGAAAGTAGTCTATGAGGAGATAACTCGTTTTCTCGGAGAGAAACCAGTTCCATTTAAGATCGAGCCCGGCAAACGACGAGTCATCATGCTTGTCGGTATTCAAGGATCAGGAAAAACAACTACTGCCGCTAAACTTGCCAGATTCCTTCAGAAGCGAGGGCTGAAACCAGCTATAATCTGCGTAGACACGTTCAGACCTGGCGCCTTCGATCAATTGAAACAACTAGCGGATAGCATTAATATACCCGTATACGGAGACCCCGAATCTAAAAACCCGATAAAGATCGCTCAAAGGGGACTGGACAATTTCCAAAAGCGAGACGTTGTGTTGATTGACACATCAGGGCGTCACAAAGAGGAAAAAAACCTCATCGAGGAGATGAAACGGCTGGAACGGTCTATCAAACCTGACGAGGTCATGCTTGTAATTGATGGCACCATTGGGCAACAAGCCGCAACTCAAGCTAAGGCCTTTCATGATGTAACACCTATAGGTTCAATACTTGTGGCTAAACTGGATGGCTCAGCTAGGGGAGGCGGTGCATTATCCGCAGTTGCTGCCATAGGTTCCCCAATAAAATTCATCGGCATTGGAGAGAAGATCGGCGATATCGAAGCCTTTGTGCCTTCCCGTTTTGTTGGGCGTCTGCTAGGTATGGGAGACTTGGAAAGTCTCATCGAGAAAGTAAAAGAAGCTGAGATAAAAATCCCCGAAAAGAAAGCCAAAAGGATGTTGAGTGGCAAATTCACTCTTACAGACATGTATGAGCAATTCGAAGCCATGAAGAATATGGGGCCATTCAAGCGCCTCTTGAAGATGTTGCCTGGTATGTCCTACAATATTCCGGAAGAGATGATTGACATGGCCCAAGACCGTCTAGAGAGATGGCGAATCATCATTCAATCGATGACTCCAAAAGAGAGGGAAACCCCGAAGATTCTTTCTTCATCTCGAGTACGTCGCGTCGCAAGAGGATCTGGTACGTCTGAAAAAGAAGTCAAAGAACTCGTCCAGCAATATAATATGATGCGGAGAATGATGAAGCAGCTAAGACGAAAGAAGCTACCCTTCCTAACTGGAAAGAAGTTTTCTCAAGGCTTTCGGTAGGATTAGCTTTGGAAATTCTGACGACGGCTCTGCAAATGCTCAATAAGTACCCCCTTTGTGATCACTGCTTGGGCAGACAATTCGCTCTTCTTGGTCATAGTATGGAAAACAGAGATCGTGGTAGAACCATTAAGTTGCTGTTGACGCTAGAGGGGCATCTGCTTACATATAGTATCGACGAAGAAGGCTTTTCTTTGTTGAAAGCAGTTGCTGCTAATGGTTCATTTGAGAAGGCACGTGACGTTTTGAGACACTTTAACAAACGTACAAGGGTGAAAAGGAGATGTTTTCTTTGCGAAGGCGCCTTTGAAAGAATCCCTTCTACTGTTGTCAACGCTGTGAGGAAGCTTGGCAGATACGAATTCATTACTCTTCTGGTTGGCGTAGAGCTTCCTTTGGAGGTGGCAGAACGAGAAGACGAGTTCAAAGCTCGATTTAATGTAACTCACGGTGAAAGTATGAAAAGCCAGTTCAGCCGCGATGTAGGGAAGCAGCTCTGTCAAGCAATCAAGAAGGAAGTTGACTACTCAAAGCCTGATGTAGTTGTCCTTGTGAACCCATTTGCAGATCAGGTTCGGCTTCAGATTAATCCCATCCATGTTGGGGGTAGGTACAAGAAGCTTATCAGAGGTATCCCGCAGTCAAAATGGAGGTGTAGGCGATGTGACGGAAAAGGATGTGAAGTCTGCAGTTGGACTGGCAAAACTTACCAAGACTCTGTTGAAGAATTAATTGGTTTGCCCTTACTGAAGATGGTTCAAGGTGAAGGAATGGCCTTTCATGGGGCTGGCAGAGAAGATGTTGATGCGCGCATGTTAGGCTCTGGGCGGCCTTTCGTCTTAGAGATAAAACAGCCAAAGAAACGCTACATTGAACTGCGAGAACTCGAACAGATAATTAACAAGCAAGCTGATGGTAAGATAGAAGTGCTTGACCTCCACATTGCTAACAAAGAAGTCGTTAGACGCCTCAAGAGGGCAGAACTAACTGAAAAAACTTATAGGACGATCGTTGAGTTTGGACGCGACGTTTCCGACCAAGAACTAGGAAACATTGAAGAAATCCTATCTGAAGCGATAATTCGACAGCGAACACCTAGACGTGTCCTGCATCGGCGGTCTGATTTGACGCGGGAAAAGTACATATACAAGGCTAATACAAAGAGAATGTCACATAATCGTGTGGAAATGCAGATTCGTTGTCAAGGAGGTCTCTATATAAAGGAATTAATCACTGGAGATGATGGGCGCACCAATCCTAGCGTTGCAAGCATACTGGAGGTTAAAGCTACCCCTCTCCAGCTAGATGTACTGAAAGTAGGGGCGGCATAATGAAATCGCAGGGCTATCGACGCAAAACACGTTCGCTACTGCGGAGAAAAGTAAGGCAGAAGGGGAAGACTGGTCTGAGTAAGATACTGAGAGGATACGGGTCTGGGGATCGAGTTGTTATAAAGTTGAACCCAAGCATCCATAAGGGTATGCCTCACCGCCGCTTTCATGGCAGAGTCGGTATCGTGGAGAGCCGAAGAGGGCGAGCCTACGTAGTGAATGTCACCCAGGGAAAAGCACTTAAGGTGATAACAGTCCGGCCAGAACACCTTGAACCATTCAGAATTTAGAAAAAGGAGGCTCCAAAACTGCCTAGGAAAGCATTAAAAGAAGAATTATTAACAGTTCCAGAAGTCAAGCGCATACTAGAAAAGATTGGCGAGGAGAATCTAGATCGATTCCAAAGACGCGCTTTAGACTATGCGGCTAAATTCGCCAAGGTAGAATATGCATCTGCTAAGAAACTTGTGAAGGGTCTAGTAGAAAAATTTAAACTTGAGAAGGAGGAGGCAGTTCAGATAGTGAATTGCATGCCTGAAAGCATTGAGGAGATTCGCGTCTTCTTGGCAGCCGGCAGAAAGATTGTAGAAACAAAGAAATTAGAAGAGATACTAACATTTCTAAATGAACACAGAAGAAAGGAATAATAATAATTCTAGCAAAGCATAGCATAATATTTTGGCTTGAAGGAGTAGAGAATAGGGTATGGAGAAAAGGTACGAGGAACGGGCTTATGTTCTGGATTTTCTTCCCTATGGACGAGGGCGCACAAGACCAGGCTACCGAACAGGCGCGCTTGTGCAAGTCATAGGGGAAGCTTTCTTCACTCTACTTGAAGCCATTGCTAAAGAAGGGTGCATCCTCAAACCTTGTGACAAGATTTTTGTTGGAAAAGACAAAAGAAAAGAAATTACCTATATAATCGGACGCGTAAGCTATGACGAGCTGACGGCGAATGCCAAGATGGAGTTGCCTGGGGTGATAGAAGAAATAATCTTGAGCAGAGAAGGACGGTTCGTTAACTTCTTCAACACAGCACACGCCTTAACCCCCCGCATGCACGCTATGGAGCTGATCCCAGGCATCGGCAAAAAATACATGTGGCAGATTATCAACGAGCGTGAACGAAGCCTCTTTACAGACTTCAAGAATTTGCAAGAACGCACCAACATACCCGATCCATCCAAATTGATTGCGAAGCGAATAGTTGAGGAGTTGGCTGGAGAGAGTAAGTACCGCCTATTCACCAGAGCCCCCTAGTGGAACCTATGAACCTGCGACAACTAACTAGCCATCTAATTCGAGCTTATCGAATTTCTCCGAAGAAACGTTTGGGACAACATTTCATGGTGGACGAATACCTGCTGCAACTCCTCGTTTCACATGCAGATTTGAAACAAACTGATGTTGTTTTAGAGGTTGGAGCGGGCTTCGGCTTTCTCACTCGCAAGCTAGCTGAGAAGTCAGACCGGGTCTTAGCAGTCGAAGCAGACCCTAACCTCATCGGAGTTCTACGAAGGGAGCTTGCTGGACTTGACAATGTCCAGATAATAGTAGGAGACTTCCTCAAGGCTGCCATACCTCCGTTCAATAAGGTTGTCTGTAATCCCCCTTTCTCAATCTCCTCCCCCTTACTCTTTCGGATTCTAGAGCGCTCTTTTGACAGCGCCGTTATGACCTTCCAAAGAGAGTTCGCGCGACGTCTCAACGCACCTGTAGGCAGCAAGGATTATAGCCGATTAACGGTGTCCACGTTTTATCGTGCTCAAGTGGAATTGCTGGAGGCTGTTCCAAAAGAGGCTTTCTATCCTCCGCCAAACGTCGAAGCCTTCATAGTGAAGTTGACTCCGAGAAGACTGCGGCCCTTTGAAGTGAAGAGCGAGGAGATATTTGCAGAGGTTTTGAGAGTGTTATTTAGTCAGCGGAACAGAAAAGCGCGGAAAGCAGTCTTGCCATTACTTGAGAAGTTTAAACTGGAGAATACAGTAATCTTGAAGATTGGTCAGCTGCCTTTTCTGAACAAACGAGTCCGAGAGCTTACTCCTGCAGATTTTGGAGCTCTAGCAAATGAAATCTCAGCATAAGAGCGTCTTCTTTGGAGAACGCACCTTCATCATCTACGAGGAGGTGTACGAACCAGCTGAAGACACCTTTCTAATAGCAGAGAATCTCTCGGTGACTTGTGGTGAAAAAATCTTGGAAATGGGAACTGGTTGTGGGATTCTCGCTGTGATTGCAGCTGAAAAGGTCAGCAAAGTTGTTGCGGTGGATGTCAACCCACACGCGGTTAACTGCGCCAAGAAAAATGCTGACCTGAATGGCGTGAGCGCGAAAGTGGAAGTACGTCAAGGAAATCTCTTTAGCTCAGTCAGAGACACAGAGAGATTTGATCTGATTCTCTTTAACGCGCCCTACTTACCTGTGGAAAGGGATGAAGGGAGAAGTTGGATAGAGAGGGCTTGGTCTGGCGGAGAAACGGGAAGAATAGTCATCGATCAATTTATCAATGTGGCTCCGAGCTATCTGACCGAGAAAGGGCGTATCCTGTTAGTGCAATCAACCCTTTCAGATGTAGACAAGACCATGGCAGAATTTTCTGGAAAAGGACTAGACGCGGAGATAATAGCCGAGAAAAAATCGTTGTTTGAAAGCATTATTTTGGTCGAAGCAGCTCTTCGGAAAACGAGAGAATGAAATCCGCATGCATCCCTCACGCTAATCAACCAGCATAACCTGATACATTTGGAGGGGAGCACCCGACAGTAACGCTATTTATTGGGATGACTGGGTCCTGTCTTTTGAGGCTTGAATTTCTCCGCGCATTTCTGGCAACAGAAGACGTATTCTTCGCCGTCGATGACACGTTTGTGGGTTGCAAATTGGCAAGTATCTCCTGATATTGAGGCGTTGCATTGGTTGCACCGTATGAATTTAACCATTTTGATGTTTCTCCTGTCTTTTCCGATAGTCTTTCACTGCTTCACGTAAGGCATCAGCAGCTAGATTTGAGCAATGCATCTTTATAGAGGGAAGACCCCCTAACTTATCCGCCACGTCATTTCTGGTAATCTTTAGAGCTTCGTCCAGACTCTTACCTTTAGCCAACTCGGTAATCATGCTACTGGTGGCGATGGCTGCTCCGCAACCAAAGGTTTTAAACTTTATGTCATTAATGTGGTTGTCCTTGACTTTGATGTATATTGCCATAACGTCACCGCAGACAGGATTTCCCACGGTGCCAACTCCATCCGCATCTGGGATTTCTCCTACGTTTCGAGGGTTTCTGAAGTGATCCATCACCTTTTCACTATACACTTTCCTTCACCTCTTTCGGTGTTAATGGTGACATAACGCGCAATCTTTTAACTATATCGGGCAGCAAATCCAGAACATAACCTACATCTTCTTCACTGTTTTGACTGCCAAGGGTGAACAACAATGAGCCATGTGCTTCTTCATGCTTTAAGCCGATGGCTCTCAACACATGAGAGGGCTCCAACGTTTTGGCAGTACATGCCGATCCTGAAGAAGCTGCTACGCCAGCAATGTCTAAGTTTAGAAGCATCGATTCTCCTTCGACAAAGCTGAATCGGACTGCAACGTTGTTGGGCAACCGTTTCGTAGGGTGGCCATTTAGAAAAGAGTAGGAAATGGTCTCCAATAACCCGTTGATGAACGTGTCTCGAAGTTTGGTTAATCTTAATCTTTCCTTTCTCATTCTTGCTTTTGCGATTACCGCTGCCCTTCCCATGCCCACAATACCTGGCAAGTTTTCTGAACCTGACCGAAATCCTCGCTCCTGCCCACCTCCAAAGATTAGGGGCTCCAAACGCGTTCCACTCTTTACGTAAAGAGCACCTGCTCCTTTCGGTCCATACATGTCGTTTGAAGATAAGGTCAATAAGTCGATGCCTTCTTTCACTACATCTATGGGAACTTGACCCGCAGCAGCTGTTGCGTCTACGTGCAAGCAAACACCCTTATCGTGCACAACTTCACTGATCTCCTTTACAGGTTCAATGGTTCCGATTTCTCCATTTGCATACATAACAGAGACGAGAATTGTATCATCAGCTAGTTCCTTCTGCAGCGCCTCAAGATCTACTAATCCGTAGTTGTCAACTGGCAAGAACGAAACTTTGTAACCTTGCTTTATTAAGTACTTGCAGACGTTCATCACTGACATGTGCTCGATGGTTGTGGTTATGATGTGTTTCCCACGGTCTCTGTTTCGGCTAGCTACTCCTCTGATCGCCCAATTGTTGCTTTCCGTGGCACAGGAAGTAAAGAAGATCTCTTCACCGTTTTTAGCACCAATTAGCTCAGACACTTTCTCCCGAGCATTCTGAAGCCCCCTTCTCACTTCTTGTGCAGAAGAATGTAGCGAAGAGGGGTTACTGTAAAAATGGTTGAAGTAAGGATTCATGGCTTCAAATACCTGAGGATCTACAGGCATGCCTGCGGTATGATCAAAGTAAACTTTCTTCATGCAGTCCCTCATCACCCTTTCTTGATTAAAAAGTAGATTTTATCATCCTCTTTCCGCTTCTCCAATATTTCATGGCCTAACCGCCTTGTTAAGCTTTCAATGTCCTTCTCTGCCGCTGGGTCATCCGCCCAAACTTCCAAGGTTTGACCGATTTCCAACTCATCCAATTCCATACGTGTCCTAAAGACAGGTTCGGGGCAGAAAAGCCCTATACAATCAAGAGTTCTCGATGCTTTTGTGGATTTAGTCAAAGGTTTCTCCCAAAAGACTTTCTGTGTGAAGGTTAGAAAAGGTTTGCTGTGATCGATCGAAAGGTTGCGCTCCAACTCTCAGTCGACGTAGAGATGTGGAATAGTGGCTCATCCTGCTTCTATCTTAGTGGCTACGCCTTGTTTCATTAAGACTTTAGCATTCTCAATCGGTAATGTCGCAACATCTTCAACTGAGAAGGGCCCGTAGACTTTCAAATCCTCGCCAACTATGGTTGGGACTTCTTTGAGGAACCTTAGTAACAACCTTTTGGATGGGGTGTTGTCATTATCAATCTTCGGCTTTTTACCCCGTAGAGCTCCTTTCAGAAATGATTGAAAACTCTCAACTGTCGCCTTCAGTTCACTCAAAGCTCTTTCTTCCTCAGGTGTTAGACGTTCCCCTCTAAAGGAATCTGTAGAGTTTGCTAATTCAACGATTTTTTCGAAGCGAAGTTTAGCTAATTCCTCCATCAGCCACTTGACCCTCGACAACTCTTGAGAAATCAACTTCGCCTTGGGCGAGTTTCGATCTAACATTCGTCCCTTCTGTCGAATCTCAACTACGTACCCAGTTAACTTGGCGTAGAAATCTTTCGGAAGTGTCTGCAATTCCACATTCTCCTTCTCTTTTAACCAAGAGTTATAGAGCGAATTGTACATTGTTATTCTCTCACTTGGGCCGCTCCTCTGCAGATGAGAAACAAAGCTGCTGCAGTGGGCAACTCTTGGCATTCTCTACTGAAGGGACCATAATATTTGTTTCCTATACGAAATCTTGGGGCTTCAACAATGGCAACATTTACCTCGCCTTCTCTAAAGACGATTGCTTCTTTCAAAGGATCAAATTTGCTCAGACTTCCAACCGGGGCTTCCACTTTTGCGAATCCAGTTTTGCCATGTAAACTTCCAGATAACCGAATTAACCGATGAATATCCGTCGTGACGACAGTATCAATTTTAGACGCCTTCTGCTCTACGACCCATCGGATTATCTTTAACCAGTTCTTGGATCCGACAGCAGTCACATCTAACCAACCTCCCTTCTCAAGTTTTTCCCGAAGCATCTTCCTTCTCTCCATCAAGTTCTTGATAGAACGCTTGCTTAAACCCACAGTCGTAATCTCTTCAGACGAAGCCTCAAGAAACTCTAGGACTCCTCTGCCAACGCGTCCTTGCCAGCCCCCTCCATCTATCTTATCCCCAAAATCAATTCTACCCTTCTTCACCAAACCGTGCAATTCCGGTTCCAAACCTAGCCCGATTACATAGTCTACAATCTCTTTTCGCGCCATAGAATCCAAGAGGCGGATGCTATCTGCTTCAACATGGATATGATAGCCACGATTTCCGCTAAAATACACCCGTAGTTCACTCTCTAGAAACCCGAAATCTCTTCTCAACATGTCCAAAAGCTTGATTGTTTCTTTCTTAGCGGATTCTAAGCAACGATCACACATCCATTTTCTAGTGTCGAACTTTGACCGTTCGCAGATTGGGCATTTCTCTGGAGAAGGTCCTTTGCCGCTGAATCCGCAGCCACTACATACCCAACTGTCATGAATCTTCCCACATGGAGTGGGGATATGATCTGCATCAATATCAAACACTAGATCCGCTCCAAGCCAACCCTTTTCCTCCATGGTTGCTTTGGGAGATTGATAATAGGCAGAGGAATAGTAAACATCGGAGGGTGTGAATGATGCAAGATAATCTCGAAGGGACGTAGAGGTTCTGAAACTTTTATGTCGGATCATAGTCTTTCTATCGAATAGAGCAAACCCGAATTCTCTCTGGCTGATCGAAGATGGCAACAGGGATCTCTCATTGCAGTTTCTATAATAGTTGGAGAATCTCTCTTTGACTAGGCAAGTGGTCTGTTCTTGCATTCTCTTCCAGCTGGGCTAAGTGGTTCGGGAATATAAGCTCCTTGGCGCTTGATACCAGAAGGATGTGGATGGTCTCTGCTCCATGAGTGATCAAACTACGTGCATTTTCCGATGTTTCGCTTTTGAACTTTTTTTAAATCTGTTAAGAGTCTTGGTACCTGAGAGAAAGAAGAACAGGTTTTCAAGCACATAGATGTAATGCTTGTTGAAATTTAGAAATCCCATGTTTCTGAGGCGCCTTGCGGATATGTAAGTATAGGTATGAAGGGAAAATGTGGTATTGCCCTGTTTTGCTAATTTCTTGCCTAGGCGCCCATCAGCATTTATGTCGTTGTCCGCAAACCCTCCAACTGCTTGAAAGCAATATTTTCGAACAACAAGGAAGTTAGTGCTTGTCGAAAATCTTTTGATTGGGGTGGGAAATTTTGCGAAGATAGCCCTTGCAAGGTCATAGATTTTATATTCTATCTTTCCAAGCATTGGCGCGTCAAAGGGATATCCTGGACCAGCAAGGGCAACGAGTTCAGAGTTCTTCCTAAATCTCTCTGCTACTTTCCTTAGCAGATCATTCGGAAAGATAACGTCTGCGCAAGTGAAGAATAAGAGTTCACCCTTAGCGATCTCTGCTCCAGCGTTCCTTGAAGCGAATTCATTGAGTCCAGGCAACACAATGGTTTTTGCTCCATAACGGAGTGCAATATCAACTGTTCTGTCATTGCTGCCACCATCTATAATCAGGGTTTCAGAACTTACAGTATTCTGCATCTTAAGAGAGGACAATAGAAGCTTGATGTATCTTTCCTCATTCAATGTGGGAACGATAATAGAGATGTGTGGGGGACTTTTAGTTGGCAATATCCTCTACCACTTCAATCAGCTTTCTGGCGAAAACCGACTTATCAAACTCCTTTGCTCTGATAACTGCTCTAGAAGCTACTTGCCTTCTTAAATCTTCGTCATTTATTAGCATCTTACATATGCTTGCGGCCTCTTCTGCCGATCGATATGAAAATCCATACTTGCCTTGTTGACTATCTAGTATATCTAGCCATGGACCGCCTGACCGAGATACTACTGGAACGCAACCGGAAGCCATTCCTTCTACGACTGAGATGCCGAAATGGTCGTGTGGCATGACATGAAGGTACACCTTTGCCTTTGATAATATATCAGTGATCTTGCTGAAGGGAATATTCGTTAAAAGCTCTACTCTATCTTCGACATGAAAAGTTTTTGAGAGCCTTATGAGATTCTTTAGAGTGGGAAGAAAGATTTTGTTTACCTTTCCCATAACCACGAATTTTGCGAAAGGAGCGTGCTTAGCTATCAAAAGTATCTGTTCAAGATGTCTCTTCGGAGTATAACTCGATATAGTCGCAATAATGTTGGCTTCCTTTTGGTTTTTAAAACTGCGCGAAGAAAAAACTTCAACATCGACTGGAGGGTAAATGACGAGGGATTCACGACCAAGCACATCTTTTACTATTTTCTGCGTAAATTTTGAGTTGGTCAATAGTTTTCCTGGCGAGATTCTATCCAAGAATGATAAGGTTTTGTTGTATATGGGAATGGAGGCATGCCACAAAGCTTGGGTTGAGAAGGCAGGAGTCTGAGAAAATTCTCTTGCTGCTCTAAGGGGAAAATGAATGTAGGTTATGTCTGCTACAGAATTGATTATGTCTCCAAATGTGTTTATTAGCAGATTATATTTCTTCCTTGACTTGTTCAGCAAGAGTAGAAACGTATATGCCGTAAAGTACACGGAAGCTGCCGAGATATTTGGAAGGGTTCTCGAGAATCTGAACTTGACAAGGTATTGTTCATCATCTGGAAAGGTTATGGGTCCGAAGTTTCGCTCAAGGATGTTCCAGGCGGTTTTCTCGATTGTTATTAGGTCAACATTGTGTCCTTCCCTTTTTAAAGCTTCAATTGCAGATAGGCAAAGTCTTTCAGCTCCACCAGGTATGTTGAGACTATGATGAACAATAGCGATATTCATTGTCATTTTTACTTCACGGGTTTTCGTAATCTACTTGTTCTATCTCAATGTAGTCGAGCAATATCCCGACCTGTTCGGAAACGTTAACTGCTCTCACCTCAAAATCAGAGAGTGGTCTTGTCACGGTGAAGTTGACAGTCTCACTTCGCCAAGTTGTGTTGTTTTTCAAGTTGTCATTTTGAAAGGTTCTTGAAGCTAAGATATTCTGTCCGCTATTCGAGCAGATCTCTACAGTAAACATCTCATTAGTTCCGCTAGTGGTGTTTACTCTGAATTTAAGTGTCACGTTGTATGTGCCAGGTGGCAGCAGACTTCGCCTGCTAAACCACGAAATAGGTGAGGATCCAAGAGATCCACCGAAATACACAACTTCCTCGCTGGTAGAGTTTGGGTCCTTGAGTATTCTCGCATTGTACAAATGAAAATCATAATGATAGTACCGTGTCCTAAATGGTGCTAGCAGTTCACCTTTGCCTTTGAAACCTTTCTTGAAAAGTATTATGCTGTCCGCTGATACCAAGACCCCGAATTCGTCTGTATTCTGCAATAAGGAGAATACGAGTTCGCTTGACGATGTATCTGTTTTGAAATCCACAAAAATATAATCTACGTTTCTGAGTGTTTCATTCGTGAAGTTCGTAAATTCTTGAACTTTCTCTCTCCATATTTGATGTATGAAGGGTATCACGAACGCGTTAGATCGGCTTGATATATGAGGGAAAAGGCTACTCTGTGTAATGATCGAGGCATCTGATGGGATATATGTTATAACCTCATGAATAAACTCATCATGTTGATTGAAAGGTTTGACGCCATGTTCAGGATATACAATGGTCACTATTGGGCTCAACGGGGAGACTAGAATAGACGCTACTAAACTGCAAAGGAATACTGTTATCAGGGGTTTTCTCATGGTCCTCAAATCATCACATCTTCTACTTATCGTGACGATAGCTGCAACGAAAATAAACGCCACTATGTATGCTGGATATTGATTGAAAATGTTGTAGTAAGGCTGATAGTTTGAGAAGAGCATTAGAACAAACCATGGCATCGTTGGTACCAAGTATTTAACACTTCCAAGTGGCTTAAGAGCGAGAGGACCAAACAATATGAGAAGGTAGCTGATTTTTATCAGAAAATCGAAGCCTAGAGCCTTGATTGCCCTGGCTGGAAATAAAAGAATATGCAAAGGAACCATAATGGGGTCTGAGACTCCGAGGACACTCCAATTCGCAGCTGCGTTGAACTCGTAGAGGAAGTTGGGATTGATTTGGAAAACACTGTCACGCACCCACAAGGTCATAATATACCACATTGTGCTTAGTATGATAGTGATTATTGGAACTAGAAAGACCTTGCTTCTAAACCCTGTAAGAGTTTTAATGGGCCAGTATTGCTTTCTGTTGTGTAGGAGCCCAAAAACCCCGATGAACATCACAATCATGGAGGCGTGTTCCTCAACCATAAGCGAGAGGACGACGAAGAAGAAATATATCTTCCAGTTCTGCCTTTTGAGAAAGAGCAAAGTAGAAAAGAAGAACAGAGGGAGGAAAGACTGTACATGGAAATCGAACCAATTTATTCCTTGAAGCGGAGGGTACAACAAATAGGTCAGAACAAAGACCAGACCTGCTACCCTATACTTCAGCTCGTTCACTGCAAGGCAATATAGAGGTATTGCTCCGAGAGCCAGAACGAAGGATTGAAGCACCAAGAGAGTTTGTGGGGTTGGATGAATTGCGTAAAACGGTAATACAACGAAGAGAATTGGACTGAAATGGATTCCGAAGAAGCTTCCAGAGGGATTAATTAACAGTTCACACGTATAATAGAAGAATCTCCCATCATTCAGAGTGGTCCACAGTGCTTGATTGAAGATTCCAAGGTCCCAAGCGTATGTTCCAAAGCTCTGGTGCTTCATTATGGAAAAGTAAGAGAAGACAACAGTGTAGATCCCAATTATTGTAGCTATGATTAATATGTGCAATTCGATCTTGAAGATCTTCAACCTTAACAGATTCTCAACTGTTTCAACATTCGCTTCCCTTAGACTCCTCCGCAAATCACGCATACTTCGACTCCCGTTTCCTGTAATGTGTGGAGCTAATGTCTTCTATCGATTGGCAGCTTAGTCCTTATAATATATGAGAGAAATCCTTGAAACTCAGCCTTTGTCAGCTTGGACTTCCCCTTCTTCCTGTTTTCGAACATAATAGGGATTTCCTTAACTTTAAATCCTCGTGCCCATGCTTGCTTGACCGTTTCTATTTGTATCTCGTATGTTTGACTGTGAAGGTATTTAATGACGCTCTTTACATAGTTCTTTGAATAGCATCGAAATCCACTTGTACAATCACGTATTCGCATTCCCACCATTGTGGATGCGATAAAGTTAGCGACACGGCTAATAAGCCATCTCAACACATGCCATCCAGAAATCTTGCCCCCCTTGATGTATCTGCTTCCTATAACTAACGCATACCCTGTCTCTGTGGCCGCAAGCAGTTTCGGGATGGTTTGAGGATTATGGGAGTAGTCTGCATCCATTGTGATAATGTAATCTAGGGGCTTTTTCAGTGACAAGATGATTTTAAAAGCATCTGTAATAGCTGTTCCTAATCCAAGCTTTGCAGGTCTCTTGAAGAGTAGAATGCCATCATACTTCATCTGCAGTTCTTCAACGATGGCTGCTGTACCATCATTGCTTGCATCATCAATCACAACAATGAGAGCATCCTGCATCATGCCTTTTATTTCTCTTATAAGACTCCTAATGTTTCCGGCTTCACAATAGGTGGGAAGGACAACGGCCACTGAAGCGTCGTCCATAGAAGATCCGTCTATTGAAGACAAAGTGTATACGCTTTGCTCGTGATTGTAAGGACTGACGGTTAACTGGCTCACTTCTTTCACCACTCCTTTATGAAGCACATCCAATTTTCGGAATGGGTAGTTTTGTTATGCTGGTTCGCTTATAATAGTTGCGCAGGCTCAATAAGGACAAAATCCAGCTTATTTCGCAATGTTGTCTGTTTTCTCATGTATTTTCCTCTTGTAGTACCTAAGTGGGTGCTTCACCTTTCTGCACACTTCATCTGGGTTGGTGCAAACCCCGTGAGTGCGAAGTGTGGCGCAAGTTGGAGGAATATATCTTGTTCTCGACCCTCTCTGGCCTGCAACATGTTCAACTTGATATCTGGTTAGACGTTCGTTGAAGTCGGAGAGTGTCCGGAAGAGATCTATTACGTTTTCAGTTGTCATGCCGACGTTAATAAGGAAAGTTGTCAGGGTAAATCGGCCTATGTGGGAAAGATGGTGACCCGACGACATGGCGTTGTACATTGCCATTATACAAGGAGGAAAAGCTTTCATGTCGACCGTTTCTGGATATTCCTCTAGCTTTATTGTTTCCTTTCGGGCTATGAACTCGTTTTTCAGTTTCTCTGTGATTGTTCTGATTCTTGGTGGGAGTGATTCAACCTTTGTGTTGAGTTTGGTCTCTATATATTTTCGGATTTCCTCTTGTAGAAGACGACAAGCCTCGTTTTTGGTTACGTAGACCTTCCCTTCTTTGACTTCTCTGTTTATAAGTTTCCATTTTGACTCCTGAAGAGTTGTAGTGTTTTGTAGGTAGCTTACAAAGTGGATTGCGAATCTCTGGTAGAGCGCCTTCTCAAGCGGTGCTATTCCTATGTCCCATTTGAAATGCCTTGCGATTTCAAGGGTTTTTTCAGTAGTTTCTCTTTTTAGGTGTGCAAAGGCTTTCTTGGCTTCATGGAGGGCATATCTCTTCTTGAGATATTTGTCGTTAATGGCTGCAACGACCATCGTTGCGACAGGGAATGACGGGATTTCAATGTTTGAAGGTGTAGGTCGACGAGGCGTTTCTGCGGGATTGTCGAATGCTTCAACTATGCGTTGTTGGGTATGATTGAGAATATTCGGTAAAGCTTCCATGTCTTCTACTGCTAGATCCAATTCTTTGATGTAGTCTGCTGCTTTGGGGAGAAAGGGGTATTTAACTAAGTCATGTTTTGTGAACGGCATTGCATCTATTCTACTTCTATTCGAGGAGCTAAGTAGAAAGTGAGTCTTCCTTCTCTTGGCTGCTGAAAGTCAATTCGGATGGGCATATCATTGGCAAATTCTAAGGTGGCGATTTCGCTGGTGGCTGAAGCAGCTTTGATGATTTCGACAAGGTAACTAAGGCTGAAGGTTGCTTTGGATGGTTCTTGAGTCTGCAGATCTAAGAGGGCATCGCTTCCTTTTCTCAGTTCTATAGTTGCGCCCATAAGGTCTCCTGTAGCATTGAGGAGTAGTTTCTCAGCATCTGCTTCTATACGTACATGATCACTTACAAGTTGAGCATCTTCAATGGCTTGACGTAATCCGTCAGTCGTCACCTTCGCTTGAACTTTGAATGTTACTTTCGGGGTTGGAACTTCTTCTTCCTGTGGTTCCAAAGTGGGCATGTTAAATGTGCGGGTGTATCTACCAGTAATTGTTATTTGGAGACGAGCAGTTTCCGGCTTCATTGATAGCTCTACGGATTCATCCTTACCTGTTCGCCGCAGAAGTTTGAGGAGTTCACTTATGTTAATACACATCTTCTGAGGTTGGTCGCATTGGTGTTCGTCGAAGATCGCTTTTGGCCATTGGAAATCCACCATGGCTACGCGTGAAGGATCCATTGCTCGGAGTTGAATTCCTTCAGGGCTTAAATTAAAGGTTGCTTCGTCCACAAGAATAGCTATTGCAGAGAACATGTCTCTCAGAAGTTTGACGTCAGACATTTTAACCATAAACAACGTGGTTAGTCTCCTTTGTGGTGCATAGGTATGTGTAAGCCACGAAAATAAAAGGATGACGCTTCAGAATCCTGACTCCTCAAAATGCGTGCATTACACTTCGTTCTTGAATTGATGTGGCTTAAGAAAAAAAGTGTAAAATCCAGATTCGCGCGCGCGTAACCACTAATCTTTGCATGCATACAAGCGCAAGGTTAATCGGGAGAAAGCACGTAAACGCAAAGTTGATCGGAGGGTTGCGCACAAATCTAGAGATTCATTTCGCTCGCACACAAGCATAAGCTGGGATCCGGCTGCAAGGAGGGTGGCTGTCTATGGAGATTACGTACCTCTTGTTCATGTAAGGCAGCGCTATAGGATAAGGAGACGCGATGGACATATACAGAGGTACTGGAAGAAAACGAAAAGAATGATGCAGAAAGGACCAGTGAAATCGGGGAGGTACGAGTTCTACGGAAGAGGGAAGACGCTCTATAAGGCTATAAGATTGGCTCATCGCGTCATGCCTGAAGGATTTGTTGGGGTTTCTGCTGAAGAATTTCTCAGGAATCCCTACAAGTATGGTGTGGCTGGTTTTTGGATTGACAGAGAGGTTGAATCATAGCAAGCCTATCCTGGGCTCTACCTGTGTAGCAACTGCAATGCTGGATGTTGATGATGCGTCTTTCAAAGCAGTTAAAAATCTGGCGCTACAAGTTATGCAGAGGTTCAAACTGAAAGGTTTTATCATTCTCAAGTCAAGCGAAAGGAATTATCATGTTGTGTTTAACCGTACGGTTTCTTGGACTGAAAACATGAGTATAGTAACATGGGCTAGTCTTGAATCAAAGAATAAGGCGTGCATTGTGGATTTGTTGCAGGGGCGAATTAGTAAAAGTGTATTCCTGAGATTCTACTATAAACCGTTCTTAGAGGACATACGAAGCAAGACTCTTGAAGGGATAAAGTCACAGCAAAAGGAACTACTGACAATAATTAGCTAATGCTCGCTATGCACTATGGAGTTTCCAGCTTCGAGAGTCTAGAGGAGTTTGGCACTATCATGGCAATTCCTGGCGGTATAGAAGAATTGTGCCGTTGTCCTGTGAGGTTTCCAAGCTGAATTGAGGTTTTGAACCCAGAAGGAGGAGAACTGTTTCGTATGCTAGAAAGTCCGTTCTACTGTCTACGAGAACGTACTCGACTCTGTCCATTGTCTGATTGGTGAACTCTACAGCTATTTCTCGTATATCTCCAGAGTGTATCCATCTGTCTGGAACAACATATGCATCAACTCTGTGAGAAACATGTGGGAAAATATTGTCTTGAGTCAGGATAGAAGCATTTGCTGGAATAGTTCGTAAAACCTCGTTCAACAGCTTTTCATGTTCACCAAAGGATGCAATATCATAATCTGTGGGAAAGAGGGTAACTGTTGGAAAGAACGGGCTTAAGCAGACAAAGAAAACTAGGCTTGAGCCCACTATCACTGTGAGAAACCTCTTCAAGTTCCTAGATTGACGCTCAAGTCCAAGTATTGCAGCGCTAAAAATGAAAAAAGCAAAGTAAGCTGGATATTGAGTTCCCAATATGTGATGAAAAGAACTCTGAGAGAAGAGCGAGAAGACAAAAGATGGAATAGCAGGGATTAACGACGATGGAGATTTAAAGGAGAGAAATGCCAAAGGACCAAACATAAACACTATAAAAACTATTTTCAAAGGACCATCATAGGCTAAGGATTGTATAGCGTTCCAAGGTTTCAGAATGATCAAGATAGGTACTTCCAAGGGATTGCTTGCGCCCAAGATTCTGAAATTCCCTGATCCTAAAAACTCTATCATTGTAGCAGGGTTCACAGGGAAGAAAGTGTCTCGTTGCCATAGTGTAAACAAATACCAAACAACGCTGAGTGTCATTGTTGAAACTGTCACTAACAATTTCCGATTAGTGAAAGCGTTGTCTTTCAGAGCTACAATGATCTCCTTTCTATTCTTCCATCCTACATAGAAACCAATGAAAAATACTATCCATGCAACATGCTCCTCGCACATAAGTGACAAGAACACAAAGATGAAGTATCTAGTCCAATCTCCTTTTGACAGGCTATAGATTGTATATCCGAAAAAGAGGGGTAGAAATGCTTGCATATGGAACTCATACACGTTTACATGGTGAATTGGTGGGTATATCAAATATGCTAAGGCGAATACAAGACCTACTGTTCTAATTCCTGATTTTTCATTTGCCAGCTTGAATATTGGAATTGCAGCAAGAGACAAGACGAAAGATTGAAGAACGAATAATGTTGCAGGGGATTGAACAATGCCATAGAGCGGTAAAATGAAAAATAGTAGAGGGCTGAAGTGCACTCCAAAGAAAGCTCCACTTGGATTTACTATTAGCTCACATGTGTAGTAGAGGAAACGGTTCGCATGGAGTGTGGTCCATAGTGATTGTGTGAAAATGCCCAAATCCCAAGCATGTGTATTGTATGCATAGTGTCTATGAATGCTCAGGGATGAAAGGGCTACTGTATAGACGATAATGGATAGAGTAAGAAGGATTATTAGACGTTCTCTTCCAAAATGCTTCTTGCCTAACCAGTTTTCAAAGCCTTCAAGAATTCCCATTTTTGATCCTGTGATATCACTAAAAACCATAAAGCCGATTATGCATGCATGCATAATATAAGCGGCGCGCGCAAAGACAAAAAAGGAATCAAACAACATGCGTCGTCGTCGTAAATGAATGCACATCTGGTCCCAAGGAGTGGGTGGGGGACCCGCAGGGGTGTGTCTCGCAAGACAGCCCTGATCAGCGGGGGTGGGTGAACCTATGGAACCCGAAGCCTCGCAAGGCTGAAGGGCGGAGCAGAGGATGTGGACCGCAGGACAGCCCGAAGCGACGTTGGTTCGACCCACAACACCAAAAGCTTGTAGCAGAGGCTGAGATGCATGCATGAGCGCGCAGAAAAAGTTAAAGCATGCATAAGTGTAACTCTCGAACGATAACTCACATCTTCTAGGTGCTGTAGATGGAACGAATTCTAGTTACAGGAGGAGGCGGCTTTGTTGGGAGCCACCTTGCAAAGTACCTCCATAAACAAGGTCATTTTGTAAGAGTTGCAGACAGGAAATTCGACAATTACATCAAAGAAAGGTTCTACTCAGAACATCTCAAGATGGATCTCAGAATTCCTGGAAACTGCCTCTCGGCAACAAAAGAGATGGACAAGGTCTACAACCTTGCCGCTAACATGGGAGGCATCGGCTTCATCACCTCGGTTGGAGCCAAAGTCATGCACGACAACACCCTCATCAACACCTACATGCTGGAAGCCTGCAGACAAAACAAAGTTAAACGCTACCTATTCAGCAGCTCCGCCTGCATATACCCCACCTACAAACAAGAAACCCCCAACCTAGAAGGTCTAAAAGAAACAGACGCGTACCCAGCCGACCCAGATAACTTCTACGGATGGGAAAAACTCTACACCGAGAAGATGTGCGAAGCCTACCAACGAGACCACAAGATGGACATCCGCATCCTCCGCTACCACAACATATACGGACCCGAAGGAACCTACAAAGGAGGAAGAGAAAAATCTCCTGCAGCCCTATGCAGAAAAGTAGCTGAAGCATCAAACCCCGACACAATAACCATCTGGGGAGACGGTAAACAAACTAGGAGTTTTTGCTTTGTGGACGACGCTGTAGAAGGAACTGTAAAGCTCATGCAATCCGACTACGACAAACCTCTCAATATCGGCTCCGATAGGTTGGTCACAATTAACGAACTCGCCGACATGATCATAAAGATCTCAGGCAAAGAGGTTAGGAAGGAATATGACCTCACGGCAGCACAGGGTGTTCGAGGTAGAAACGCAGATCTTTCTCTAGTCAAGAAAATCCTTGATTGGGCACCAAAAACGACCTTGGAAGACGGCTTGGAAAAAACCTACAGATGGATAGAGACAAAAGTAATGGAAGATATTAAAAACGCGACAACAACATTGGAGCAGATTACACCAGCAACTACGTAGAAATCCAAATGCATGTATCACGTGTCAACAACTCAATTTGTCCATATTTTAGAGCGGCGAGAGGGAGAGCCCAAGGAGAACTTAACAACCACCTGCACGCCCATGGAAACCAGTAAGTACTCCGTTGTGGCGGCGGCGTATATTGAGCAGATTCGCATGCATGCAAGGCATTAGTGTACGGGATTCAAACTGGTCCCCCAGAGTAGACTTAGCCCATCCGGTAGGTCAAATCGATATATTCGACATAGTCACTGTTGTAGGTAGTTATGGTTGAGAATGGGATTGCTATCCCTAGAACTACCTGAAATAGAGAGATCTCACGCAACCTCTCCCCCCCCAGCAATCACATCACGGTTGTTACTCGAAAGTAACACATATCGTAGAGGCGATCTATTCCAAAATCTTTAATATTTGAGGAAGAATACTGTGTATTGGGAACTCTGGAATAAAGGTGAGGTTCAGTGAGTAAGAAAACTGCTTTACTCATTCCTGTAATTCTTGTAGTCTCTATAATCAGGCCGGTTTTTTGTGTTCATCCAGCAAAAGGAATTGTTTGGATTGGGGGTCACATAAGCTCGGACACTATTTGGGAACCACTCAATACATATCGGTTAATTAACAACACATACATTGATCCGGGAGTAACGTTGACTATTGAGCCTGGTGTAGAGGTTCAATTCGCCGATGGGTTCTCGCTTATTGTGGAGGGTAGTCTAAATTCAACGGGAACAGATTCGAATCCAATAGTTTTTACGTCTAGTAGAGTTGCAGAAGACCCGCCAGATCCTTCTGCCGGTTCTTGGAACACAATAGCTTTCAAAGGTAATCGAAGCGAACATTTTTCTATCAAGTATTCAATCGTAGAATACGCAATTGATGGACTGACGATTCAAAGCATAGACGCTGCAATCATTGAAAACAATGTAATAGTCAACTGCTCTGGTAATGGCATAACTCTCAAAGGTAACAGTAACGTGACGATAGCAGCAAACACTATTATGTCCAACATGAATGGCATATCGACTGGATATTGGAAAGAAGACGTATCTGGGCATTCAGGAATAAATGCAAGTGACAATGTTATAACATTGAACCAAGAATTTGGCGTATTTCTAGATAGTTATGGTGGCAGCCGCCCTAGCGATCCAGATCCTTTCGGGACCTCCTCCTATCTTTATGACGTTGCAGTTTTATCGAATAATATTTCATATAATGGCAAAGATGCTATAGTGATTCAAAGTCAGGGGCTCACAGCTGAAATTCGCCATATTAATGTATCAAACAATACTGTTTCATCTAATGGCGGAAATGGTGTGAGCCTAAGCACTATAGACATTGGTCGCCCAACAGGTCATATCTATCTTCATGATGTTGCTGTTTTGCACAATAACATTTCACATAATGAAGGAGCTGGTATATACATGTTCAGTGGTAATGGGTATGGTGGAGACATTTTCGATGTTGCCATTTTAAACAATACCGTCTTTTCAAATGCTGGAAGTGGGATATATCTAGTGGGTTCGGCACCTGATCGCATTGGCAGGGCTACTATTTACGATGTAGTAGTCTCAGCGAATCTTATCTTATTTAATGATGGTAATGGTGTGCATCTGAATTGCAGAGAACGGATCAGCATATACGCTGATGGGATCATTAAAAATATTGCCTTGCTCACAAATAGGCTGATTAACAATAGAGACTCCGGTATCCGTGGAGAGTCGAAAAAGCGTTCAGAACTGGCTTATGACCTCTTTTTGTCTGAGAATACAATGTTGGATAATTATTATGGGGTGTATCTTGGTGGCGCGTTGAAGACGAATATAACTGCCAATTCTATTGGCTACAATATATATGGCGTGTTCTACTCAAATACAAAGGATAACTTGGTTCAGCATAACGATATCTATGATAATATTTATGGAATGAATGTAAGCGATGGAGCAACTGTTACAGCTGAAGACAATTATTGGGGGCATTCAACTGGTCCGAACCACGAATTGTTGAATGCTGAAGGAGGAGGTAACTCTGTCAATGGAAACGGAACTGAATTGGTCTTCATACCATTTCTAACTTCTCCAGTAAGCACAATTGATAAGCGACTCGCCCAAAGTCAAGTACAGACCGATTCAGCCACTATTTGGAAAACATATGAATGGAATCACACTTTCTTCAGTGGTCATAATGTTTACCAAGCTTCCATCATGACACTAAAAAATTGGCAGGTTGATGGCAAAGTCAATGTTACATTTAGATTGAATCTGATAGCCAAGTCCACCAATCTCAATTATTTGGAACCGGTGTCTTTAGCGATTGAACTCCAAGGTACATACTTCATGGATTCATCCAAGCATATGATAGATCAGAGAATTCTGGAAAACGTTAGTGATTATTGGGAAGAAAATATTACTTTTACTGTCCCGACAGCGCACATGGGCAGGGGGCAAACTGACAACGTTTCCATAACCTTCAAAGTAATCTATAACCAAATTGATTTAGAGGGGAGAAGTTGGCAGGCATTCTACTTAACAACAAGTTATGGTGATCCTTTGTACATAGATGTTTCTAGACCTTTTTTGTCAACTGCTGAATTGATCATTATTACTATAATAACAGCCGTTGTAGTCGTTGCCCTCTTGTCTTATAGAAAGAAGCGAGTTTCCACACTCAAGCGGAAACCCATGTCAACAGAGATCAGAGAAATCAAACAATGATTAAAGACATGCATACATGCAATCATAGAACACTTTCTATTATTTGATCTAAATAGCATTGGATTAATTGAAGAGACTTAGCGTGTAGTGCATTTTGTAGCATAGTTTACGTGTATTCTCTAAATGTGAAATTGCATTTTGTACACCGGAAGAACTGCGTGGAGGATTCGTCGCTTCCTCGGGTCTGCACTTGCCAGACGAAGGCTAGGTTGTTTCCACATTTCGGGCACTCCATTCTAACAGTGGGTAAAGTCCGCAGTTTCTGCTCCTTCCTTCCGATGACCGCTATTGATTCTTGAAAAGGCTTTGCTTCCTTAATGGGTGAAGGAACGACGACGTTCCCGTGGCCTTTCATCTTCTTCTGGATACCGCACTTCTGACAAACCAAAACTATGTCCTTGCCCTTCTTCTCTTGTACTAGCCTCTTTCCGCAGTTCTCGCAGAATTCCATCAGGATTCACCATATCTGTTCCTTTCCCGTCGCAATTGACTCTTAAAAATCTTTTCGAATTCCGATAAGTATTTCAACTATTGTTGCAGGGGGCTGGTAAGTCCTGATGCAATCAAATGGGCCACCCGTAAGGCCTCAGGAATGTTACTTCTCGTAGCAGTACTCCTAACCACTCTTTTCGCAATATCCAGTTCAATTCCTACTGCTTGTATGTAGACTGTCTTCTTCCCATCCCTCATCGATACTTCGGTAACGCCTTTGCCGTCAGCAATTACCTTCCACCTCTCCTTTGAGAATGACAGGTTCTTTAGGGCTTTCTGGATATCATCAAAGTTGGGCTTCTCCCGTGTGACGGCTATTATTGGCAAACTGACGATTTCATGGAGCTGTGAAGTGTCAACGATGTTAAAACCCGCGAAGGTTACTCCGTCGAGCATCACTACTCTCAACTGCCCGTGATGGGGGGAATTAACTATCATTTCACCAATCTTCTCAGTAGCGTCCATCCCGTCAATCTCAATTTGAGTCCGCATAACGCCGTCCAGCCAATACCCGCCTCTAAACACAACACCGATGACATCACATTTTCCGTGAGTATGAGGGAGAAAGAAACCGTCATCAATACCTACAATTCTAATCTCAGGTTTTATGAAACGGAGTTTTCTTGCTGCCACAACCGTAACCTCTCTTACTCTTCTTTAAGGCTACAAAAAAGCATTATTACGTTTACAGTACTACCAACAGAGATGGTGAGAATGCGGCATGAAATCTTTAACGAGAAGAAAGCGATTCTCCTTCACACCGACATATAAAACCTTGAAGGAAATCATGAACGATCACAACTTGGCAACTTTTGGGGATGCCTGCGCCAATCTAATGTACTCTCTCTGCCTTTCTTGCCAGAATGGGAAACCAACAGGAGCAAAAGCTGACGGCAGGATGTTATCTGAAGCTATGAAGCAAGCAGGACTAAGAGATTTCATGTCCTCGAGAATGACTCGTCACAAACTTGCAGATGCTGCAGAAGCATTACTGGCCTATGCGTGGCTTCAAAACTTCATAACATTGACTGAAAGTGTTGAATTGCTAGCAAGACATGAGGATGTTGTTGACGCTTTCACATTTCTTCTTCTGGAGGTGAAGAAACGTCTTGAGCATTACTGATCTCCTTGCTTCCCCAATCCTTCAAAGCCTTGTCTAAGGCCGACTTGAATGTTTCAGTGTCTTTCTGAACCTCTTTAATAGCCTTCCACAAGATATCTTCTGCTTTTTTCCGTCCTTTAGTGCGAACGTAAAGCAATGGTTCGGCCATGAGAGGATGTGGAATGTTGTAGCCAGCTAAATCGGTACTCTGATTCTTGACTAAGGCTTTTTGAACAACATTACAGAATGTGTGGCCTTCGCCTGCAATCTCTAACTTCAACTCATCTCGATTTTTCTTCAAGATTCTAATTTCCATCGTAAGTTGACCTCGTTAAGAAAAGTCCTTTCCATAATCTATTGCAGCATGTCGCTTCTCATATTTTCCACATTTAGAGCATACCATCCTGTAACGCTTCCGTTCCAACATGTGTCCGCAACGGGAGCAGAACGAATAGATGACCCCGAGGTTCCTTTCAACCGTTGAAAGATGATAGGTGCGGTTTGTCTCGCTTATTACCTTCGCTCGGATGATATCTCCCCGCTTACATGCATCGTGAATCGAATCAACATAAGAGGAACTCACGTCAGATATGTAAAGCAGCCCCGAAAAGTAACCAGACAAAGTTTCTTTCCCTATCATAAAAATCCTTACAATTGCAGTCTTGCTCTGGAGATTTAAAACGTGCCCAGTTACAATACTGCCTACTCTTGGTACTCTTACCACGCGAACTAACGGGTATATAGAAACCATCTTGTTTTGCATATCTAAAAGTGTGCGACCGCTGATCTTTGCGTAGATCCTCCCCTTCGTCACGTATGTGCCTTGTCCTGGCATGAACTCCTCAATTACTCCTAACGGCTCACCTGGAACAACGAATTGGCCACTCTGCCTCTTTGATCGCGTTTTCCCCATAGTTACTCCCTCTTCTTTCTTAAACACAACTTTTGGTATTGGCTTCAGATTGAAGCACTCGTTAATTTTCCAGTTTACTCATCAATAAACCTTTTGATTGAAGGACAATAGCTAAATCTCAATGCTACGTAGACTGATAGTTGTGCAGGGACATCTTAAGCCTTTCAAAAGGATTGGTTGGAGCTGTGTACGAAAGAGAATACTTCGTAGGCGCGAACACCCCCATTCTTTTGGGCTACGCATCTATCTTCTATCGAATAAATGCGTGGTTTAGATTTCGGAAGATTGCATCCTTGATAAGAAGATTTGGAGGCAAGGGGAATACTCTTGATGTGGGGTGTGCCCTGGGTCACTCTCTAGTACGGTTCGAATCGATCGGACTAAAACCGGTTGGCTGCGACATCTCAGCGTGGGCAACGAAGAGAGCTCGGAAGATACACCCCCATATAAACATCATTCGAGCAAATGCGCTGGCTCTGCCCTTCAGATCTGGCGTGTTCGATACGGTAACAGCCTTCGAAACCTTGGAACATTGCTCAGATCTGAACTTGGCTCTAAGAGAAATAAGAAGAGTTATCCAACCTAAAGGCTTAGTTATCGCTTCTGTTCCCACGACTAATCTGAACAGAACCTACGACGACGAAACCCACCTCTGGCACAAGTCCCTCAGAGAATGGCTGACCCTATTTGAAAGTCATTTCAGAGTATTAAGTGTAGATTTTTTCATGAAATTCATGAAATACGTTGATGGCAAAACATGCAACACATTTATCACGTTGAGAACTCGCAGAGATTAAGGGCGTGTATCGTGTAACCGTTCTATTATGTAAAGATCAACAGGGTACTTGTATCTTCTCCTCCTGTGAAACTTGAACATGCGCGGGATTTCCATCAATAGCGTATATACTCCTCTAATCTCTCCACCATGTTTTGGAATGAAATCTCTCAAGAAGGGAGAAGGGGAAACTGGAAGCAATCGTGGTTCAGACCTTCCCATCTTCTTGATGAACTCATAGTTCTCCCGGCTGCTGTTGTGTAATGAGTAGACGCGATTACCCATTTCAAGGGCTTTCTTAAGGAATATTCGGTCTGCCTTTCTCTTCTGCACTCCGAAGGGAGGATTTTGTAAGACTGTATCGAAATACCCCCTAACAGCGTTGAGGTCAGCCGTTACCCATTGAATCTTATCTTTGACGTCTAGCCTTTCAGCGTTGAAGAACGCCTTCTTAGTCGCTACGCTGTCTATGTCTAAACCCACCGTCTCCTTAGCTCCTAGGAGTGCACTTCCAATTGCGAGTCTTCCGGTTCCACAACCCAGATCTATCACGCTTTTATCAGCTATGTCATCATAAGTGTACGCAGCTAGATACAGGAGTTCTGCCGCCGCCCTTGGAGTTATTGTGTACTGTTCTAGGTGAGCTTTTGGCGAGAGGAATGGCTCGACTCTTGCAAGAGCTTTTGCTAAGTCTAGTTTTCGAACCAGCCTTCTTTGCATAGTTTTTCCCATTGTATCTTTCCTAAAGCAACAAGGGCTTCCTTTGGTGTAAGCAAAGGCGAGCGGAATCTCCCCGCGTCATCTAGGGACAACCTTGGGCAAGTCGTATTTATGAAAGCATCTATTGTCGGAAACTGCATCAAAGCTTCGGGAGTGATCTCTCTAATGGCAAGCAAGATTGCCTTTTTACCGGCATCCTCAACTAAGTTTTTCATCTTCAGTGCTTGGTCAATTCTTTTCTGTCCAGGTTTCAATCCAACTAATATTCCTATTTCATCAGCAAGTCTAGCCTCTTGAATGTTTGCCCATCGTTTTCTCAAAAGTTTTAAAGCTTCAGTTTTAATTCTAAACGCTCGTTTTTCATAGGGGTCGGCTACCACTGTTGGCTTGCCTGTTGCTAAGACTAATCCCACCGGATGGAATTTGCCTCCACCGACAAAGAGGAATGCGTCTACTTCTCTGGATACTGCTTTGGCATTGCTGTAATCACAACCGACGACTTGACCGGCATATTTCAATCTGCCTGCGTCCCCGACTGCTACAGCTTTGCCAGCTTCCAGGAGTACCGTTTTGGCTTCATCTAGTTTGTGCACATGTTGGACTGTTGTCACTAGACCAATATTTTTCCAAGTTTCAAGGAGAGGGATGGCCTTTTTGACGGCGCTTTTTACGGTGGTTTTTGCTTTTGCCTCAATATAAAGGGTTGGAAGTGCAGCTTTTGGTTGCATCTTACTGTGGCCATAGTGAACAATGAGATCCGCTCCAACGCTTCTAGCTTCAACAGAAGCCAAGTCACAGGCGCCGTAGCAGGGATCAGCAGATATGATCGCAGTGGCGCCGGCTTCCTCAACGATGGCGGCTAGTTCCGGACCATAAGTTTTTAAGCCTTCAGGAAGCTGCAGGAAGACTAGTCTAGCCTTTCTTTTTCGTATCTCCTCTGCTAGGTGTGATTTGTCGAGTTCAAAGGTGGAAGGTGGCATAGGCAACTTGCTCTGTAATAGAATGATGTTGCGGTAAAGACGCTCTGGGTTTCAGGTGATCGTTTATTCCGGGTTGAATGAGCCTTCTTTATGCTGGGGGTTCTGGTGTCTACTCTGATTCTCCAGTGCCTGTTCCAAAAGGATCTTCTGCTCAATGCTTGCGACGTGTTGACGCGTGTTTATTACTGCGTCGTTGTTGACTGAGATACTGTCTATCCCACATCTAACTAGGAATTCTGTGAAGTCTGGAAGGTTTGAAGGGCCTTCGCCGCAGATGGAGACTGTAACTCCCTTCTCGTGTGCCACCTTGATTAAGTGGGCGATTATGCGTTTTACTGCAGGATCCCTCTCGTCGAAGTAGCCCATCTGTCCTAGCCTCTCAGAATCCCTATCTATCATTAAAACACCTTGAGTCATATCGTTTGACCCTATTGAGTAACCATCACAAAGCTTGGAGAACTTGTCAGCCATTATTGCTATCGAAGGGGTTTCGGCCATAAACCATATCTTGAAATCTCTCTCTCTTTCTAGCCCTTCTCCTTTCATGATTTCCAAGCATTTCTCAGCTTCCCAGATTGTTCTTATCACTGGCAGCATGACCCACACGTTTCTAAGCCTCCATTCTTCGCGGCATTTACGGATTGCTTGGCATTCCAGTTTGAAAGCTTCCTTGTACCATTGGCTTATGTAGCGGCTTGCTCCTCGCCAACCGAGCATTGGGTTAGCTTCCTCAATTTCGTATTTCTCGCCGCCTTTCAAATTTCTATATTCGTTCGTCTTGAAGTCACTGAACCTGACAACCACAGGTCTGGGTTGAATTGCTCTTGCAACCTTGGCTATTCCCTCTGCCAATTTCCGAACAAATTTGTCTCCCTCGCCTTTTTCAAGAAGGTACAGTGGATGTTCACCAATATAGCTCGCAAGGATGAACTCAGTGCGCATGAGTCCGATGCCTTCAAAGGGTAGATCTTTGTAGTCATCAATCTTCTCTGGAACACCGAGATTCATGAAGATCTTTGTAGCAGTTACAGGTACAGACCGAATAATGGCGGCTTGGCTGATTCCAACAGTTGAGGTGGCTGCTTCAGGTGCTTCATAAATACCTTTGTAGATCACGCCATTTCTAGAGTCTACAGTGTACTCTTTCCCAGTTTCCATTACTTTGGTAGCGTTTTCTGTGCCGACTATACATGGGATTCCAAGTTCGCGGCTTACAATTGCGGCATGAGCAGTGACTCCTCCTTTATCTGTTACGATGGCACCAGCAAGCTTCATGTAAGGTACAAAATCCGGGTCAGTCATAGTCGTAACTAATATGTCCCCTTCTCTAACCAGACTTGCAGCTTCTTCAGAATTAAAAACTATCCTTGCAACCCCAGCTCCTATGCCTCTACAACCCGCAGCAATACCCTTGACAACAACTTCCATCTCGGAGAGTTGTTTTGGAGTAGCATCTGGCTTCTCCTTCTCTTTCGTGCTCCAAACAGTTTCAGGTCGAGATTGCACAATGAAGATATTTTCAGGAAATTCCAAGTCACGATCTAAAGCCCATTCAATGTCTTGAGGTGTACCATAATGCTTGGCAATCAAGTTGCCTGCCTTCGCCAATTGACGAATCTCTTCGTCGGTGATGCATGGTTTTTTCTGCCTTTCCAGGGGAACCTCAGAATGCTCTGTTTTCCCAGTTTTTCGGTCGCGGATGTATTCAACAGTTTTCTTGGCAATTTTGCGCTCAACTATTTCAAGAGAACCTTTGTCCACTACAAAGTAGTCAGGAGTTTCCGCGCCTGAGACGACTGCTTCTCCTAAGCCCCAAGTGCCTTCTATAATTATCTGGTTTCGCTCTCCAGTCACTGGGTTTATTGTGAACATAACCCCTGCAGAACGGGCATCCACCATCTTCTGAACACCTACACTAATCAGGACCTCGTCATGTTTGAATCCTTTCTTAGTTCGGTAGAAAATGGCTCTTGGAGTGAACAGACTTGACCAGCATCTGATAGTTTTTTCGACGACTTCGTCTGCTCCTTCTACATTAAGGAAGCTCTCTTGTTGTCCAGCAAAAGAAGCCCCCGGTAAATCCTCAGCGGTTGCGCTGGATCGCACTGCCACAGAGACATTAGAGGATTGAACCCTCTTAGTTAATTTCTGATAAGCGTCTCTAATTGCATCTACTATTTCCTCGGGCACTTCGGCGCCTTCAATGAGTTTCCTTATGTTCTTTGAAGCCCTTTCGTAGAGTTTGGGGTCATCAACATCTGTAATTGTATCTGAAATAATCCTGTAAATTTCTTGATCGATGTGAGTTTCATTTATGAACTTCTTGTACACTTGGGCAGTTATAGCAAATCCCGGTGGGACAGGGATCTTCGCTTGAATCATCTCTCCTAAATTAGCGTTTTTTCCCCCAACTACTGGGATGTCATCCTTTCCCAGTTCCTCAAACCACATTACAAACTTTTCAGTTCGAGAGCTCACATCAACTTGTCTCCTGCCTTCTCAATCACTATGCGGCACGGCATTGGAAGTTTCGCTCGACCCAGTTTCAAAGCTTCCTTTGCAACCTCTACTGCTTCATTGTTTACACCAACGACTATTACTGGTTGATTTATCTTCACGCGAGCAGCGGTTCCTATGACCTTGCCGAAGGCATGGCGCATGCCCTCCTGGAGTCTGTCGGCATGAGCGCCGAAGATCATCTTGTTTTCTCTTAGAATTGCATGAGGGTAAGGCATAATTCGCAAGAAGTAGCTATTTCCGAGTTTTGTTGAAAGGAGACGGTTTGAAGCTATTCTCGCCGCCTCTAAAGCGTTGTGTCGAATCTGAACATTTTCTAGGGTGATTAGTCTCGCTTTGATAGGGAACTCTGTCTTTGGGTCACCCATTGTGAACTTAGTGATTTTGGAAGGCGGTGGAGTTTTAGAGTACTCTCTCCTTGTGTAAGCTTGACCTTTCACTTCTCTATAGTTCTTGGCCTTCATTACTACCCCTTCTTCAAAGCGAATTCGCTCTTATTTAAAGCGTTTGTTGCTACAACATGTTAAGGAACTTATGAATTGAAAATATGAATTTCAGTGTCAAGTTGTCTAAGGAGCTATTGGTGGCTTGCTTGAGAACCATTTTTCAGCCAATTCCTCATAGTTTGGGAAAGCTTTTCTCAGAATGGGAATATACATTTGCTTCTCCTCTTCGTTAAGATACTGGAATTGATAAGATCCCATGTAAGGAGACGGTTCACCTTCGCGAGTGATAAACTCAATGTGCATAAAGGGGTCTCCCCTCTTTATGGTGATTGGGGCTCGGTCATTGTTGAGGTTTACTACTTCCAATGCTAAACGTCCGATGAAGCCGCTGTGGACCTTTGCAGCATTTAGGAAGCTGAGTCCCATACGTCCAAACTTGCTCTTTGCCGTTAGATGAGCCACAAGGTTGGATGGTGTGAAAATTATCTCGTAGCTTATCAGGTTCTGATGCTCTAGATAATTTAGAGTAGTCTCCTCCTTAACTGTAAGAACGTAACCATCCCCATCGAGAAGATGATAATCGTACGGGTAAATGATGCGGAACTCCTCTATGAGTTTCACTATTTTATCTTTGCCGAGGATACACATGATTCACAGCTCTCCAGTGTGTTCGTAGCAATACTGAATACAATTATGAAAGATTTTCGGTGAACCTTAGGAATCTGAAGGCGGACAATGTTCAAACCCAATAGATGCAGCATTCACCGTCACCAGCAAAGGTTATTTCCTGCAAACATGATGGATATTCGGGCAGGGGTTCCCAAGCTAGGTCAAAGGGGTGAGGTTCAGGGCCTCATGGCGTAGGCCTTCGTGGGTTCAAATCCCACTCCCTGCACCACACATTCCTCTTACGAGAGAAAAGTAAAAAAACGGATTTGCTAATAATATATTGAGGACATATGACATCTCGAGGGCGTCCACGGAAGCATAGATGGTTCTCCTTGGACGAATTGAGTAGCGACTTCTCGTTGGATGCGCAATATTTGAAGTGGGCGAGCTCAAATAATTTGGCAATTCAATCTGTGGTCGCGACCGGTTGCCCGAAATGCCACAGTGACGATTTTGAGCTTCGCCTTGATAGGAAATACAAGATTGTTCGTCTTCACTGTATTGGATGTCTCCATGAGACTTCCTTCCGAGTTAAGACGCCTAAGCCTGGCACTTTTAAGATTGAACCCGTCTTTGAGAATGGTATTCAAATAGGCGAGAAGGTTGTTGATCGCTACCATCCCTTGACTCAACGGCAACGGACTGACATTCTTGTTAAGAAGACTATGCAAGGCGTTGAAAGCGGAAGAACCAGTCTAGGTGGCGAATGGTATGTAAATGTGGTGACGGGAAGCCTTCACGGTCAAAAAAGATGTTGCTTAAGCTTCGAAGAAGCAACACAAATCTGCAATCGAAACAATATGCGGATTGAGCATGAGCAACGTCTCCATAAACTCAAAGAGGAGTCTGTTCTCCAATTGCTAGAAGTGTGAGGGCTCAAGACCTTTCTCTTGTCCTTATCGACCTACCAATCGTTGTTGCTAACTGTGGAGTGACATACCTGTAATGATCGATAAGCTTGCAATGGTTCCATAGAGCGACCATCGAGCCTTATCGCCACCGCTGAGTACACATGCTCCGTAGAAATTCGTACGGTAATCAGCCATAATACAAACTGAACTTAAAAAAAAGAAGAAAGGGGGGGGGATCTTACTTTTCTTTCGCCATAGCGAGAACGCCTTTGATTGAAATTATGACAGCGGCAGGAGCAGCGAATGCTGCAATATATGTTGTAATTGCAACGGCGAAGTAGTAGAGTATTTCAATTGGAGCAACGTCTAGGGGTCCCCAGACGTTACTACCACCAGCAACCATGAGAGCAATTGTTGCGATGAGAAACAGAGTTACTTCTTTTGTTGTTATGCTTCCAGCGACTCCGATAATGAAACCCAAGATAAGCATAATCAGGAGGACATAGCCGTGATATTCTGCAACTGTTTGTGATACTGTCCACTCAAAGCCTCCTGCATCATAAGCCATGTAACCAATCGTTAGTCCAGCGAGGATTGCTATGCCAAGAAAAGCGATGAACGCCCATCTCGCAATCTCTTCCATTTCCATTTTGAATCCACAAAAGTCTAGTAATCCTTGCTGACACATTATAAGTCTTGCGGATTAAATTAGGGCGTAAAAGCCGCTAAAAAGGCTGTTCTTGGCAGAAAAGCCCCTATGATCCTTATTTGATAATTTTCTATATTGAAAAAAACGGCTGCTGTACATGAAAGGCTCTGATTACCCTTCTTTTCCTTAAAAAGCCAAGAAATGACATCTTTCATCAAGAAAGAGCAGCAAAATAGGAAAGTTTTTCTCTCGAACTAGCCAAGATAGTCTGAGTACAGCACATGATAAAGGTCAATCAGAAGATAGAAGGCATTGCTCAAGATATTAAGACTATGAAGGTGCGTGGGGCGGGTAAGATAGCTGCCTCTGCAGCCAAAGCCCTCATTATAACTGTTCAGGAGTCAAAGGTCAAGAATACTATAAAATTGGTTATGGAGCTGGAGGCCACAGCGAAACTTCTTTTAAAGACACGACCGACAGCCGTGTCCTTACCTAATGCAATACGCTACGTTATGCATCGCGTCAGGAAAGCTCAGGAGAGGAATGTTGAATTGGAAGACTTGCGTCAAACTGTAATTGAGGCAGCATCAGCTTTTATCCTCAACAGTGCCAAGGCAATAGAACACATTGGAGAAATCGGAGCAAGAAGGATAGAAGATGGCGATTGCATAATTACTCATTGCAATAGTGCCACAGTAACGGCAGTACTAAAGACCGCTTTCAACCAAGGAAAAGCCTTCAAAGTGTTTGCTTCAGAGACTAGGCCGCGCTTTCAAGGAAGAATCACTGCTGAAACGTTGAGTGCCTTTGGAATACCAACTACATTAATCGTTGATGGTGCCATACGCCTCTTTATGGAGAAGATGGATAAAGCCATAGTTGGAGCTGATGCGGTAGCCGCCAATGGAGCTGTAGTGAATAAGATTGGAACCTCGATAATGGCCCTGACTGCCCATGAGTTCAGAGTACCATTCTTCGTAACTGCGGAAACTTACAAGTTCAGCCCTGAAACTTTGCTGGGGCAACCTGTGAAAATAGAGGAACGCGACTATTCAGAGGTTATTCCGAAGGGAGAACTGAGAAAGATGCCAAACGTGACTATAAGAAATCCCGCCTTTGATGTGACCCCTCCAGAATACATTAACCTAATAATAACTGAAAGAGGTATCATACCGCCTCAGGCTGCCGTTATGATAATCAAAGAAGAATTCGGTTCTATGTCACCCGAAGAATTATGGGAGCACCAAACATATCTCACAATAGATGAAGAGTCCTAGTTTGCTCACCTGCAAAATACTTAAGGAACTAGTTAATTTATGAACAAAGACGAAACTTGGGGAGCAGATGAATGGCAGGAATAGTCCTCGTTAGAGAAGTTATGTCAACGGACGTAAAAATAGTTAGGCCTGACACTTCCGTTAAAGAGATTGTCGCTACAATGAACAAGTTTGACATAGGGTCAATCGTTGTTGTGCAAAGCGATCGTCCCGTAGGAATCATTACCGAACGGGACATCCTTCGAAGAATTGTTGAGCCTTGTTTGCCACCTGAGACCTTGCGAGCAAGAGAAGTCATGACGAGTCCTGTGATATCCATTCACAGCACGGCCAGCATTGATGAGGCAGCTAAAATTATGGTGAGAAAACATGTCAAGAGGCTTCTTGTCATGAGCGGCGAGACACACGTTGGAATCTTAACATTCACTGACATAGTGACACAAGTACCGCATATGCTTGGTATACTGGAAGAGCTTTTAAGGCCTCACCATCGTATACACTAGCAACTAGTGCATGTTGGATGTCAACTTTCAATCTTTAGAGTTTTTTATATGTAAGGTAATAGTCTTTCTTTATGCCTGAAGGTAGGAGAACAAATTTTGGACACAGAAAAAGCTGCTGAAATGTACAGGAAGATGCTGGAGATCCGGCTTTTTGAAGAGAAAGTCTTCGAGTTATATGGGCAAAACCTCGTTCCTGGCACTATCCATCTATATGCGGGAGAGGAAGCCGTAGCTGTGGGAGTATGTTCAAACCTGCGAAAAGATGACTACATCGTGAGTACACATCGAGGTCACGGACATTGCATTGCGAAAGGAGCCAACCTAGACAAGACTATGGCTGAGATTCTAGGTAGAAGAACAGGGTATTGCGGAGGAAAAGGAGGTTCGATGCACATTGCAGACTTCAGCATAGGTATGCTAGGAGCAACTGCAGTAGTGGGTGCAGGGATTCCGATAGCAACTGGTGCAGGGCTTTCCATAAAGCTGAGAGGCACCGATCAAGTGGCAGTATGCTTCTTCGGAGATGGGGCTTCAAACCAAGGCACCTTTCATGAAGGCATCAACCTAGCAGCCATCTGGAAGCTTCCAGTAATATTTGTGTGCGAAAACAACCTGTACGCCATGGGAACCCGTCAAACACAAGTAATGTTGACAAAGAATGTTGCCGAGAGAGCCTGCGCTTATGGGATTCCAGGGGTCACCATCGATGGAAACGACGTGCTAGCCGTTTTTCAGGTGACTAAGGAAGCTGTTGTACATGCGAGAAGAGGTGAAGGGCCTACTTTAGTTGAATGTAAAACTTATAGACACAAAGGGCACTCCCGATTCGACCCTGCCACTTACAGACCAAAGGAAGAGGTTGAAGAGTGGCTTAGCAAAGACCCTATTACCCGCTTGAAAAGACAACTTCTCCAAGAAGGTACAATCTCGAACGCAGTACTTGCGGAAATGGAGAAAGAAGTGACTGAAAGCGTGGAGGCAGCGGCTCAATTCGCAAAAAAAAGCGCCTTCCCGTTACCTGAGACAGCTTTGGAGGGCGTTTATGTCTGAGGAGGAGTCAAATTGAGGGAGATAACATATCGAGACGCACTCCACGAAGCTTTGCTTGAAGAGATGCAACGAGACAAAACTGTCTTTCTGCTAGGTGAAGACATAGGTCTCTACTGGGAGGGCGCCTTTAAGGTAACAAAAGAACTCGCCAAGAGATTTGGTGTCGAACGGGTTAGAGACACTCCAATAAGTGAATCCGCCATAGTAGGAGCAGCGGTTGGCGCAGCAATCACTGGCATGCGACCAGTTGCAGAAATAATGTTTGGCGACCTAGTGACCTTGGCAATGGACCAGATTGTAAATCAAGCAGCAAAAATCCACTACATGTTTGGCGGACAAGCCAACGTGCCTCTAGTCATTAGAACACCCTTCGGCGGTGGCGTCAACATCGCTGCACATCATTCTCAGAGTCTTGAAGCATGGTTTATGCACACACCCGGATTATATGTTGCTACACCGTCAACGCCTTACGATGCAAAGGGACTATTGAAAACTGCGATAAGAGACGATAATCCCGTTGTCTTTTGCGAGCACAAACTACTATATCCAATAAAAGGATTGATACCTGAAGAGGAGTTCACGATCCCCTTTGGCTCAGCTGACATAAAAAGAGAGGGTGCAGACGTGACAATCGTGGCAACAATGTTTATGGTGCATGAAGCCTTAAAGGCGGCTGAAACCTTGGAGAAAGACAACCTAAGTGTGGAAGTCGTAGATCCACGAACATTAATTCCCTTAGACAAGGAGGCTATAGTAAGTTCTGTGAAGAAAACTGGACACTTGATTGTAGTAACTGAAGGCTGCAAAACTGCGGGAGTCGGAGCAGAGATTGCAGCTATCGTAGCAGAAGAAGCCATCGACTACCTAGATGCACCAATAAGACGAATTGCCGAACCAGACACCCCGATTCCTTTTAGTCCAACGTTAGAAAAATTTGTAATTCCCAACGAGGAAAGCATAATCAAAGCCGTTAAGGAAATTGTCTAAAGGATTTGACTCATCTTGGTCACGAAGATTGTAATGCCTCGCCTCAGTCTTACAATGAAAACAGGTACTGTGATTCAATGGTTCAAGAAAGAAGGCGAAACCGTTGAAAAAGGCGAGTCTATAGTTGAAGTGCTCTCTGAGAAGGTAACATATGAAGTCGAAGCGCCTGAATCAGGAGTTCTCAGGAAGATCATCGTTGAGGAAGGAATGGAAATACCAGTAGACACAATGTTGGCTCTAATCGCTAAACCTGACGAAGATCTAAACGCAATAGAAATTGAAATAAAACCCTCTCTTACAGAGCTTTCAAAAGAGACAATAGCGGTCGATACACAACCATCCAAACCTAGTTCAGCAAAGAAACGTATTCCAGCTTCACCCGCAGCCAAGAGGATAGCCAAGGAGCACAACGTAGATTTGGGATGCGTAGCAGGAACCGGTCCTGAAGGAAGAATCTTAGAAAGAGATGTTGAACAATATCTAGAAGAGAGAGTGAAGACACCGCGGATTAGAGAGGAGATACTCTTAACAGGCATTAGAAAAGCAACAGCAGAGCGCGTTGCCACAAGTTTTCACACTGCACCTCACAGCTTTGTCATAATGGAAGTCGACATGACCGAGGCAACCAAGATTAGAGGTGAAGCAAACATTTCGTACACAGCAATACTGGTCTATTGCACAGCAAAGGCTCTACGGGAATTTCCAGTCGCAAACTCCACATTAGTTGATGGTAAAATCCGAATCTATGAAGATATCAATGTCGGCGTAGCTGTCTCTACTGAAAAGGGCCTTATGGTACCTGTTATATGGAATGCTGACGAGAAATCGTTGCCAAAAATCTCTTCGGAATTGAAGGAATTAGTGGAGAAAGCAAGGGAAGGAAACTTGTCAAAGGAGCAATTAACTGGCGGAACCTTCACATTAACTAATCTTGGAATGTACAATGTCGATATGTTTCTGCCCATAATAAACCCTCCAGAGGCCGCTATACTTGCCGCAGGAAGAATTGTAGCAAAGCCTGTTGCAGCAGGCGGGGAAACAAGAATTAAGCCCACTATGACACTTACGCTTGGGTACGATCACAGAATAATCGATGGCGCACCAGCTGCACAATTCCTAAAGAAAGCCAAAGAATCAATTGAGCAGCTTAACTGTTCAAACTAGCCGTTTTATTTTTTAACTGGAGAGTTCACGACACGCCTTCCATGGATGTTCGCAGCTGATTATAGAAAAATCTTAAGTGGGTGACAAACTTCTCAAATCCCAGTGGGCTGTTCCATGAAAGCCGCCATGTATTATAGTCTTGACAACATAGTGATTGAAAACTTGCCCGTTCCTAAGATCGGACCACATGAGATTCTAGTTCAGATGAAGGCCTGCGGAGTATGCGGTTCCGACTTGATGGAATGGTATCTCAAGAATCGTGTACCTTTAGTGCTTGGGCATGAGCCCTCAGGCATAGTTGCCAAAGTCGGCTCCAAAGTTAAAGGGTTTGAGGTGGGCAACCGCGTCTTCTCCCATCATCATGTTGCCTGTCTAACTTGCGACTTCTGCCTTCGAGGCGCCTATACGTTATGTGAACAATTCTCAAGGACTCATCTGGAGCCTGGTGGCTTCGCTGAGTATTTCAAAGTTCCGAAACCAAACCTTGAAGTTGACACTCTTAAGGTTCCGCCTGACATCTCCTTCGAGTCAGCGACTCTGATAGAACCAATGGGTTGTTGCCTTCGCGCCTTGAATAAGGCACAGGTTCATCCTTCAGATTCAGTTGTAGTTGTGGGCGCTGGGCCTTCAGGAGCCATTTTAACATTACTGTTGCGACTCTTCGGCGCTGGCCAAATAATTGTCACAGATTTTATCGACTATAGACTGAAAGCCGCTGGAAAGCTGGGAGCCGATCTGCTGGTCAACCCAGAAGCGGAGAGCATAATCGACGTGGTCAAGAAAGCAACCGACGGTAAAGGTGCAGACCTCGTGATTGTGACTGCTCCCAATGTTAATGGATACTTGACTGGAATGGAATTGTGCCGCAGAGGTGGAACTTTATGCATCTTCGCACCGACGCGACCTGAAGATTTTGTTAGATTGAGCCCGAATAGACTCTTCTTCTCTGAGATCAAGTTGTTGCCCTCTTACTCAACATCACACGTGGAAACTAGGATCGCCCTCAACCTAATCCAAACCAAGAAAGTTGATACCAAGAATCTAATCACCCACACGTTTCCTTTAGAAAAGACGGCAGAGGCTTTCAAGAAGGCGGCGTTAAATAAAGAATGTGTTAAGGTAGTTGTTTCAAATGAGTGATGATCTTATGCAGGCTGCGATGCTATATGGTGTGAAGGATCTCCGGGTTGAAGAGGTTGAGAAACCTGAGGTGGGCTTAGGAGAAGTTCTAGTTAAGATTAAAGCAGCAACGACATGCGGTACAGATTTGAAGATTCTTCAAAGAGGGTACTTGGAAAGAATCATTCAGTTGCCAACTGTATTTGGGCATGAATGGGCGGGTGAAGTAGTTGACATAGGTGAAGGAGTAGTCTGGCCGGAAGTTGGGATGAGGATTAGAGCTGGAAACAGCGCGCCATGCCTGCGATGTAGAATGTGCGGAAGGGGTCAATACAATTTGTGTGATGACATGTTGTGGCTGTGGGGAGCCTATGCGGAATATATCCGAGTTCCAGCACGAACAGTCCTAGTGAATACACAGCAGATTCCCCAACATATCAGTTATGAAGAAGCTGCAATCGCTGAGCCTCTTGCCTGCGTTCTCCATGGTGCTGATAGAGCAGGCGTAAAATTGGGCGACACCGTGGCAATAATCGGTGCTGGACCAATAGGTCTTCTCCACCTTCTCACAGCTAGAAAGCTCGGTGCAGCGAAGATAATTATAAGTGATCTAATCGAAGAGAGACTGGTGTTTGCCCAGAAACTTGGAGCTGACGAAACAATAAACGCCAATGAGGAAGATAGTGTAGAGGCGGTGAAGCGCCTTACAAATGGTCACGGGGTTGACGTGGTAGTTGAAGCAATTGGTCTGCCAATCACGTGGGAACAAGCCCTAAGAATGGCACGAAAAGGTGGGATGGTGCTTGAGTTCGGAGGTTGCCCACCTGGAACCAAAATTGCGGTAAGCACGGAGCTAATCCACTACGGCGAAGTCACAATACGGGCAGCTTTTCATGCAACACCCTTATACTTCAAGAGGGCCTTGAATCTGATAGCATCCGGAACATTAGATGTAAAGCCAATTATCACGCGTCGAATGCCCTTGAAAGAGATCGCAAAGGCATTCGAAATCCTAGAGAAGTCAAAATCCGACCTAAAGATTGCGATATTTCCATAACTTATCAAAAACATGAAGCCCATCCGCAAATGAACTAAGGAACACTACGGATTTTCTGCGGCGCAAAAGAGTTTAAATGCAGAGTACAGCGTATGCATTTGATATTGCGGCGGTCCCTAAAGCATGGCGAAATACATCTTTGTTACAGGCGGAGTCCTTTCTTCAGTTGGCAAAGGCATCATCACATCTTCCGTCGGGAAGATGCTTCAAACAAGAGGAGTAAGAGTAACAGCAATCAAAGTGGACCCCTACGTAAACGTCGACGCAGGCACCATGAATCCATACATGCATGGCGAAGTCTATGTTACCATTGATGGTGGAGAAACCGATCTCGATCTGGGATGGTATGAAAGATTTCTGGACCTAAACCTAACCATGAATAGTAACGTCACCACAGGCATGGTCTATCAAACTGTGATTGAGAAAGAACGGAGAGGAGATTACCTCGGTCATTGTGTCCAAATAGTGCCTCACGTGACGAATGAGATCAAGAGACGAATCCGGTATGTGGCTAGAGAATCAAAGGCAGAAGTCATCTTAACGGAGTGCGGTGGAACTGTAGGAGACATAGAAGGCTTACCCTTCCTTGAAGCCATTAGGCAGATGCGACTAGAAGAAGGCTTTGAAAATACACTCTATGTTCACGTGGCACTGGTGCCAATATTGGATGTTACAGGCGAGATGAAGACGAAGCCTCTTCAACACAGCGTAAATGAGCTCCGCCGAATCGGAATACAACCAGACACGATCGTGGCAAGATCCCAGAAGATGATCGACGCTGAAGTACGTCGTAAGATCGCTCTTTTCGGTACAATACCTGATGATGCTGTTTTTTGCTCATACAACGTTAAAACCGTATATGAGGTACCCCTGATTTTAGATATGCAAGGAATGGGGGAGTTTGTCAGAGACCGCCTTCAAGTTCCAACGCGAGAACCCAAATGGTCTGCATGGAAGGGGTTCGTTGACACCGTTTTAGAACCTCGCCATTCAATAAAGATAGTGTTAGTCGGTAAATACGCAGGCTTGACAGACAGCTATGTGAGTATGAATGAAGCCTTCAGACATGCGGGTGCGAAGTGCCAAACAGAGGTATCCATGAAATATGTGGAGGCCGAGAGATTTGAGAAGCACCCTGAGGAACTAGTGACTCTAAAGGATTATGATGGAATATTCGTCCCATACGGATTTGGTTCAAGGGGTTCTTCAGGCAAGATTGCAGCGATTCAATTCGCTAGAGAGAATGACATACCGTTTCTAGGAATCTGCTATGGCTTCCAACTTGCAGTTGTTGAATTCGCTAGGAATGTATGTCACCTAGAGGGAGCTGACAGTACTGAAATCAACTCATCCGCCCCTTTTCCAGTAATCGATTTGATGCCGGAGCAGCACAATGTGAAGGCTAAAGGAGCTACAATGCGCCTCGGCTCCCACAAAATATTAGTTGAGAAGGGAACTCTGGCTTACTCTTTATACAAGTCCGAGGAGATTGATGAACGACATCGCCACAGGTTTGAAGTGAATCCCTTACATATCCCTGCTCTGGAAAAAGGCGGTCTAGTCTTCTCAGGCAAAAGCGTTGATGGCAGAAGAATGGAGCTCCTAGAGCTTCCGGGGAAATTCTTTTTCCTTGCATCCCAATTTCACGGAGAATTCAAGAGCCGCCCCGACAAGCCTGATCCTGAATATTACGGGTTCGTGAAAGCTTGTCTAGACCGAAAACTGGAAGGCTCCAAAGTCAAACTTTAGAGTATTGAAGATGATGAGCAGAGAGCACTTGGCAAATGATATATGAAGGTGTCTTTCTTCACATTCCCTGTGGGTGCACTGTCAAGTGAACGGAAAGTATAAGTCCCTGCTCAAAGCTGTTCCCTTATTGGCAGTTGGCCTTCTACTGTTTCTTCTTTACCTACTGCTGTTTGTTGATATTTCCGAAATGGTAGGTGTGATGCAGCAAATGAATGTTGCGATCTATTCTCTTGCAGCTCTAGCCCTACTGTCTGAAACCACACTGTTTACGCTTGCTTGGCAGTATCTTCTAATTCCCTTATCTGTGAAAGTTCCTGTGAAGAAGACATTTCTGTATGTGTGGGTTGGCGTTTTTACAGATCTCTTGATTCCCGCTGAATCTGTGAGTGGAGATATCGCTAAAGCGTATCTTATGTCAAAAGAGCTAGATGTGAACCCTGGGAAAGTCGCTGCGTCTCTTGTCAGTCTGCGGATTCTAGGCACTTTTACCGCTACAGCTACTCTTTTCGTCAGCTTTTTTGCCTTGCTGATGCTTGATTATTCTATATCCGGTGATATGATTCAAATTCTTGTTGCAGTGACTGTGATGAGTGCGTTAGCTTTCCTGTTGTTGGTTATTTTCTGCTTCAAAGAAGGCTGGACAAAGAGGTTGATATATGCTTTAATGGATTTTGCTGAATGGATTTCAAGGGATCATTTTAAGCTGAGACGCTTCAAAACTAGAATAATTGATGGGTTGAAAGTCTTCTATGAATCGTTGAGGATTTTCGGTTCAAAACCATTTAAGCTGATTCTGCCGATTGTATTCTACATCCTTGCGTGGGTGTTCAGTGTTGCGATTGTTTTCTTAGTTTTCGCCGCGATAGGGTACTCAGATCCAGGAGGATCATTAGTTCTCTTACTGAAGACGTTAGTTGTCTACACCCTGCTAGTTGCGATAAAGTCTATCCCCATCGGTGTACCTGCAGAAGTCGGAATTCCAGAAATTTTTATGACGACGTTATTCATCCTTTTCGGAATTCCCCAAGAGATCAGTGCAGCAGCTACTGTTCTCACAAGAATTTTAACTGTGTGGTTGAGATTCTTAATTGGCTTTGCCGCCGTTCAATGGCTTGGAGTTACAAACCTCATAGGACGTGGAAATTTTGTCAAAGCGAAGGACTAGATATGAAATATACGCAGACCTGTTAGACATCGTTGCGAGGAGAGGTTATTGTCGTGTGACTCGAGCGTCCTATGGAGCGAATTTGCCCGTTGACAGAGCTAAGAAGTCACTTGGTTTCTTGGCTTCGAGAGGGTTTCTCAGAGAGGAAGATCGCGGCGACTCTAAAATCTACAAGATCACAAAACGCGGTCTGGAATACTTGGAATCCTTCAAACAAATGAAGCGACTCTTTGCAGCGTTAGACAAGAGAACACCATCCTCCGAGAAAATTGAGCATCTGCCACTTATTCAGGTAAGATTGCTGCTTGGAAAGAGAGAAGTAAAGGTCTGTGAGGAAATTGGTGTAGAGATAGAGCTTCGTAATACAGGTAACTCATCCGTTTTCCTAGTGAGAATTGAAGGGGTCTTACTGAGAGGCTTCGAACTGACATCCAAGCCTAGCTTCACTAGTGTAAAAGATGCAACCATCTACTTGAATAGAAAAGAACTCGCACCCTCAAGAACCGAACAGATCAGGTTTACCATGAAACCCTCAATCGATGGCGTCTTCGAACTCAAACCGAGAATCGTATACATTGATGATGGTGGGCATCAAAGCTTCTCTGAAATTGAGACTGTTAAAATGAATATTCTGGCTGCTGAAGTTGTAGGTCGCATTAGTACTGGGTTCAAGGATCTCGACAATCTGCTTCTCGGAGGGATCCCTGAGGAGTATGCGATAATTTTAACATCGACATCCTGCGACGAGAAGGATCTATTGATAAGAAAGTTTCTCGAAGAAGGGATGAGTAATGAGCAGATTACATTCTATGTTACTGCAGAGTTGATGAAAGCGAAGAATCTAGCGGAAGAGAATAAACCGAGTTTCTACCTGTTCATATGCAATCCTCAAGCAGAAGCCATAATTGAGAGTTCGCCGAATGTGTCGAAACTGAAAGGCGTGGAGAATCTAACAGATATTAATATCGCTTTGACTTCAACTTTTCGTGAACTCGAAGGAGTAACTAAAGGCCCAAAAAGAGCCTGTATAGAGGTAGTTTCGGACGTTTTGCTGCAGCATCGCGCTGTTCAAACTAGAAGATGGCTGACTGGGCTCTTACCCGAGTTGAAATCAAAGAATTTCACTACACTGATGGTGATGAATCCGCAAATGCATTCCCCTGAAGAAGTGCAAGCGATTTTAGGGCTCTTCGAGGGGGAGATGAACATTTATGAAAGAGAAGACGAGAGAGGAATGAGGAAGTATCTGAGGATTAAAAAGATGTATAATCAAAGATACCTTGAGAATGAGATGCTTCTTAGAAAGGAAAGATTATAGGATTAGTGGGCAGAGAGAGAAAGTTGAGGAAACACAGCTTCTTCTGAAGACTGCGAATCACTTTTCGCTGAATAGGGGCATGTTGGGAAATACCTCGATGCCATTCTGACCTATTGCATAAGGTACAAGACTTGGGTTGACTTTGGCTTCTCTCATCTTTTCAACTTGGATTGCTCGAGTCGTAGTTGCTCCGGAGAACAGAGTCTGCATCATGATAACCCCGTGGACCAAGAATTCTTCCTCCAAAGCATTGCGTTCAAGGCCTAAGTGCCCCAATTCTGTAGTTACAAGGCTTGTTACTCCTAGGTCTGCCATAGATTCAATTAGATCCAAAACGGCAATTCTTCTCTCAATGGAGTCTGGGAATCGGTAGGCGAGTGCTGCTAGAGTGTCTACTACTACTCGTTTTGCGTCAATCGAACTGATTTTTGTTTGCAGGTTCTCCATTAATTTGTCGATTGGAAGTTGCTTTCCGCGTAGACTCTTTGATTCTTCCTTGAAGATTTTTTCCTTTAGCTTACTTACTCGAGATATGCGTGTGGCATCTATGAAGACGAACTTTCGTTCCTCCTCAGCCTTTCGAAAGTCCCATCCGAACTGCTGCATCTCGGCATAGAAATGATCTTTGCTTTCGTCGAGGCTCACGAAAATTCCATTTTCATGGTTTTCATAAATTCCCTTGTACAAAAATTGGCTACACATTATAGTTTTTCCAGTGCCTGGGCCTCCAACAACTAGAATAACTCTCCCTTTGGGGAAGCCACCATCAATCAGATCGTTTAAACCAGGAATCCCCGTGCTAATCCTTGTTGGCAAACCATCTCACGAGCGACTCTTTGTCCTCCCCATTATTTATAGATTTGCATTTCAGGAAATCACTTGAGATAGTCACAATTTGTGACTACGACATGTGCGTTGCCTTTTATAGAGACCCTGCCCTTCCTATGATTAGAAGCACAGACTACTGCCTTGACCTAGTTCAAGGTCAGCAACCGCTTGTTCTGTGCTGAAAAGAAGGTGAAAATATCATGACTGAGAATATTGTCCCTCCAAAGAGTACGGTCACGTTGAGTTCTGTTGAAGGAGACTTGGAAGTTGGAAGGCGCGCAGTTGTCAAAGGCGAAGGAAGCCCCCCTACTGTTGCTGTTTCCGGAACCGTGTACGTTGAAGGCGATTGTGTCTTCGACTGCAATCTTTCCGCAGAGAACCTAGATGGAGAAGACGATGTCACAATTAATGGAGAGCTTGAAGTTCGAAATCGAGTGAAAATCGAAGATGGTCGTCTAGTTGTATCTGGAGACATGAAAGCCAAAAGGGTCGAGATAGACAAGAGTTTAAGGGTAGAAGGGGACTTCAAATTCGATGATGTAGAAATTGGAGGTAGACTTGAAGTAAAAGGTACTACGACTGGCGGAAGGATAAATGTGGGCGGCGCATTCGATGCCAATGGAGAAGTGAAAACTGAGAACATTGACGTGGGGGGATCTGTTCGAATCAGATCGAAGGTTGACGTTAGAGACATCGATGTAGGAGGAACTATGGAGATTGAAGGTGGTAGAGTTGGCAGAGTTGACATTGGAGGCAGTTTCGTCTCAAAAGATTCATTGGAGTTCGATGAGATAAACGTTGGAGGAACAGTGAAGCTGGCTGGAAGATGCACTGGTGGTGATATAGATGTTGGAGGTTCCTTCAAAGTTGAAGGAGATTTGAAATTTAGGAATATAGATGTTGGTGGAGTGGTCGCGATTTCAGCCTCGGCAAAGGGGGATGACTTGGATGTGGGAGGTATACTAAAAGTTGGTGGTGGACTTCACCTCTCTGGCAAGCTTGACGTAGGAGGGGTTGCGGAAGTAAGAGGTGAATTGGCTGCTGAACGAATTGAAGTTGGAGGTAAACTTTATGCAGAAAAGGCAAATGCCGATTCAACGGTTTGCGTTGGAGGCTCTATCGAGACTGTTAAAGGTGTCCAAGCGTCATACGTTCGCATTGGCAGAAGAGGTCAAGTTGAAGGGCCAATAAGGGCAGACGAGGCATTGATAAGCAAAAGAGCACGCGTTGAAGACGTTTACGCTAAAGATATAACGCTAGAGAGAGATGTAAGAGCGAGAAACCTATATGGGGAAAGGATAAGGCTCGAATCAGGCTGTCAAGTTACAGGCGAGGTTAGATACACTGCGAGCCTAGAAGCTGCCCCTGACGTGACATTCGCTAAGACCCCACAAAAAATGGCTGAATTACCTCTAGGCACCTAATTTTCAGAAGGTCAGAAGCCACAAATCACGTGTGACCAGTATTCTGAGCACTTCTGCCCAGAAGCAATAACTCCAGTGTTCAAGCATAACAGCGCATATCTGAGGAGTGCTCTGATTGATTGAAGGGTTGAGGAAGGAATTCTCATTTATCAAAGGAAACTACGCAGTTCTCGTCCTAAGTTGGATTCTCATAGATTTCGCTATGGAGCTTCCAGCGACTTACTATGCACTTTATGTTCTTGAATTAGGTGCTACAGAAACGATTCTTGGTATGATAGGACTGTTTTCGTTTCTTGCGTTGGCTTCGATGCAATTCCCAGGTGGGTATTTGGCAGACAAGTTTGGCAGAAAATGGATTATCTCTTCTATGACCTTCGGAGTAGGACTATGTTATATCTTTTACGCGATAGCTCCTTCCTGGCACTTCATCTTATTAGGAGCGATATTGATGAGCTTATTCAACTCCACATATCAACCAGCTTTGATGGCTATGATCGCTGATTCCATCCCTTCTCAGAGAAGAGGTATGGGTTTTAGCATAATAATGCTCATAACAAGTGCTTCAACAACTCCTGGACCCATTGTTGCAGGCGCACTTTATGGCCAGTTTGGTTTGGTTCAAGGTATGAGGATTTCCTATGGCATAGTTGTAATTTTCTTCCTATTTGCAGCCTTCCTCAGGCTATTCCGGCTGAAAGAAACAATCACAACTGCCACCAAACCCAGCTTCAGCGAATTCCTGCAAAGCTATCCTACTGCCTTGAAAGAATGCTTTGGCGTTTGGCGAAAGATCCCTCGATCAATGCTCTATCTATTTCTGTCAATGGCAATAATGTCCTTTGGAATAGCAACTGTTCAGCTCTATTTTGTGGTTTACGCAGTTGAAGAACTCTTCATTGACAAAGCTGCATGGGCACTCATGCTCACAGCGCTATTCGTTACAATGATCATTCTATCAATCCCGATTGGAAAACTCGTGGATAAGACTAATAGGAAGCTGCCAATCTTAGGAGCATACCTGATATTCGGGCTGTCAATGTGGCTCTTCGTACATGGAGATTTCCTGAAACTCTTCGTTTCCCTAGTGCTAGTAGGTGTGGCGCAGGTCATGATGAATTCGGCCTTTGGCGCCTTGCAGACTGATCTGACTCCTAAGGAACAACGAGGAAAAGTAAGCGGATTCACGAATTTCACAAATTACATTTTGATGGCACTTGGCAGTTTAGTAGGAGGTATCCTGTATGAGCACGTTTCTCCTCAGCTACCTTTCTTCTTTGCAGTAGCTCTCGTTGTTCCTTCCTTTGTTGTAACCTTCATATGGGTTCATGAACCTGAGAAAAGAGAAGAATGACTGCAAAAGCAAAGAGTAAATATAGAGGATCCAGCAACGTGGCGAAGAAGTTCGTAACGGCTTTGACGAAGACAGCTACGACAGCCGTAACTCACTGGTAGATCAGGTTATCTTCTTCCTATATGTGGTATGGACCGCGCCACTATCTTCGAGATTGGCAAGGCTATTGTTGCATGCATGCATGCATGCATGACGTTAACCAAGGTCTATGAACCAGAAAAGAGAGAAGAATAATGTAGAGAAAATAGGACACAAGTAGCTTTTATATGAGCTGTCCTTCACTAGGATATGTGATGTTTAATAATTCAAAAGGAACACTTGTTCAAATATCGCTTTATGCAATAATGGCTGCCTTAGTTTGTGTAGGAACGTTGCTCTTTAGGATCCCTAATCCAATGGGAGGGTACTTCAATGTTGGAGACGTGATGATCTTCATTAGCGCTTTGACTTTCGGTCCTGCCGTTGGCGGCATCGCCGGGGGTATTGGGTCATCTTTAGCTGATGTAATCGGGTTTCCAGTATTTGCTATTCCTACATTATGTATAAAGGGCATCGAGGGCTTTCTTGCTGGACTTATCACAAATAGAAAAGCTCTCTCTAGAGACATATTAGCAGTAGTTTTGGCTGGTTCTGAAATGATCATTGGATATCTCGTGGTAGAGACATACTTGTGGGGGATCGGCCCAGCCTTGCTGGAAGTCCCAGGCAATGTAGCTCAAATAGCAATTGGAGGTGTCGTAGGAATTCCAATAGCCATCGTTTTAAGGAGGAGATTATCCGCGATAAGCCTCTAACTTAAAGTTTTAGATCCCCAGTCAAATTGTTATCAGATGATGACAAGAATGTCTGCTGATCAGGTTTTCCGAGTGGATGTTTATGAAGTTACCAGCTGGCAAGGTTCCTCCAAAAATCCTTGAAGAAGTCATTTTTCGCAATCTAGGGACAGAAAGAAAAGAGGTTATTGTAGGACCATCACTTGGCTTGGATGGGGCTGTGATAAAAATTGGCGGCAGGTTCCTCGTCACCTCTATGGATCCAATAACCGGAGCCATGGAAAGGATAGGGTGGGAAGCAATAAACATAAACGCTAATGACGTAGCCACTTTTGGTGTACAACCAGCATTCTTCTCTTCTTGCATTCTCTTTCCTGAGAACTCCACTGAGAAGACTGTGGAAACCATCTGCAGGCAGATTAGTCTGGGCGCTAAAGAACTCGACATCGCTGTGGTAGGAGGGCACTCAGAGATAACTCCAAAGTTGCGGTTTCCAATAGTTGTCGGTTGTTGCATGGGTATAGCTGGTGAAGAAGGATACGTGACTACGCAAGGAGCTAAGCCTGGCAACCTGTTGATACTGACAAAAACTGTTGGGATGGAAGGCGCTGCTATTCTCGCTTCGGATCGAAGTGATCAATTGGGAAAGGAACTGGGAAAGGTGACGCTCGAAAGGGCGAGGGGCTTCTTTAAAGGTATAAGTGTTGTGCGAGAAGCTCTCTTAGCTTTCAAAACGGGTTATGTAACTGCGATGCATGACCCTACTGAGGGTGGGGTTGCGGGTGGGATTCACGAGTTGGCTGACGCTTCACGTGTGGGCTTCAGGGTCTACAAAGATAGGATGCCAATAGCTCTGGAAACGGTGAAGGTTTGTGAGTTCTTCAAGATCGATCCTCTGCAACTTATCGCATCTGGAAGTTTGTTGATCGCTGTAGAGGAGCCCTTTAGCAGCAAGGTCGTGGAGATCCTAGGCAGGAATAGAATCACTGCAACAGTTATTGGTGAAGTCTTACCGTCCCCTAAGAACCGATACATAGTAGATCAGAAGGGTAATGCAGAGGATTTGGTTAGACCATCATCCGATCATCTGTGGCGCGCTTTAGAAGAAGAATGAATACCCCGCTAGGCTGCTTGGTTTTGCCATAAGAATCTGGAGGATTCTCGTGGTCTCTCCAATCTCTTAATCTTCTCTTGCAGCCTCTTGTATATGAAGTAGCTTCTTAGATTTCTGAGGATTTCCAACACAATGTTTTCTCTGTGAGTATGAATGACGCTGAAGTCTGGGTCTAAGAGTATTTTATAGCCTCTTGACAGCATTTCAAGCGTCCAATCATAATCTTCTCCCCCAAGCTTCCTTGTCTCTGGGATAATCCCCAGAAGATCCTCATCAAATGGATATTCTTCCCATCTTGACTTTCGGATTATGCAATTGATTGTGGAAATCCAATTTATCCTCTTCATTTGCACTTCGACCAGATTGAAGAGTCTTCGCGCAAACCCTTCAGCTAGGGGATAGAAGAAGCCCCCCACTCCTGCAACGTTTTCATCCTCAAAATGCTTCAATCCAACTTCTAACCAACGCAATGATATTGGCAACGCGTGTCCGTTAATGATGCACACAAGTTCTTCCTTAGAATAAGATATCCCCAGATTCGCTGAGAAAGGATGTGAGAACTCTTCATGCTTGAAAGTTATGAGTCTGCAGTTAGAGTATCTCTCTAAACGTCTACTCACATACCTCACCTCTTCTTGGCTCCAAGAATCCATAACAATCAATATTTCCGAAGGAACAACCGTTTGATGAAGCAATCGATCGAGAACGCCTTGAAACAGTTTCTCGCGCGTGGCACATCTAACTACGACTGAAACAGACATTCTGGCACCTTGCATTGTGTGCTCCCAATCAACATTTCCGCTGATTCTATGTAGGAAGCGATTGGAAAACCTTGCTATTTCTTGGTCTTGATGCTTCGTATCAGGCTTTGATACAATACGATGATCGCGTAGAAGGCGTAGGACAACATTAATTGGGGGCATCGTACCGCAAACTTGAGCTCGTTGGCAATTAATGAAATACTTTTTTTTATTGTCCAGACAATCGCGGGTCTATGATGAATACAGTATGGCTCGTAAGTAGAAATTACTTCTAGGTTTTTTCCGTCGATCCAAGATTTGATGTAGGCATCTTCGTACACGTGCAAGTTGGATGGAATATGGATGTCTTTGACTGCTGTGTGTCTTACAAGTAAATCGTGGGTTCCGCCTCTCTTTCTGAAGATTTTCACAGTTACTCTCTTGAATAGTTTTAAGACTGTCATGTTCTTGAGGACAGACCAGATTTCTACTCCCCAAATCGCTCCCACTCTGTCTTTCATGAGTTTCTTAGCTTTCTCGAACCAGTTGTGACACAACACTATGTCGCTGTCAACGAACATGAACCATTCCGTGGTTACAACCTCTATAGCTCTCTGTCTAGCTCTGCCTCTTGTTCCTTTCTCCTTCAAGATGACAACATTGTGAAATCTCTTGTCAAACTTCTTCACAATCTCAAGCGTTTGATCCGTTGAATAACCATCTACCACGATGAGTCGATTGACTGGTATATTTCCGTAAACAGAGTCTAGGCATTGTGCTAAGGTTTTCTCACTGTCTTTTGTTAAGACGACAACGTCTACCTTCATGACGCAAGTCAACTTCAAGACTTCTTATGTATAGCTCCCAATATTTTCAATCGACAAAGCATTTATAATGTTTATGCTTAAATAGCCCACCAATCTAGGGGATAGAAGTATCCAATGAGGCTTTCCCAATGAAGCTCTCCCTCTCTAAAGCTCTAGGCTTTCTTAACCGTTCCATTGCCTTCAACAAACCTCACCATGTCCAATGGATGCTTACTTATAGGTGCAACTATCGATGCAGAAGCTGTGACGTCTGGCGAGGACAGAAGCCGGTGAAAGAGCTTTCAACCGACGAAGTGATAGCTGGCTTAGAGGTTCTTCGGGGAATGGGAGTAATGGAGATCGTTCTCTCTGGAGGAAACCCTCTTCTCAGGGAAGATATCGGGGAGATTATTGATTATGCCTCTCGATTCTTTGTCACAACAATCTACGACAATGGAAGCCAAGCTGCAAAGAGAGTTGAGGCTCTCCGCAAAGCTGATTTTGTAGCTATATCTCTTGACACTTTGGACGAGAAGAAATATGACTATTTGAAAGGTGTTCACGGTGCATGGAAAGCTGCAATGGACGCAGTTGAAACGCTTCATAAGCAAGGAATAACAGTTGGAGTATCCCCTACAATTTCACAACTTAACATGTATGAAATTCCTGAATTCACAGAGCATTTCTGCGAACGAGGGATCCCTGTGCTTTTTTGCTTATATCAACATGATTCCCTCAAACAGCCAATGTTTCACATAGGCGAGAAAGACGATGAGCTTGAAATTTCAGATAAAGTCGCCTTCGCGAAGATATGTGATGCGTTGACCGAAAAGAAAAGCAGGCTTCACGGTATTCTCATCACGAAGAAGATGCTAAACGCTTTGAAAGTACTGGTTTTGAAGGAAGAAAGAGTGTGGAAGTGTAAGGCTCTTCAATCTTTCTTCGTGATAGATCCCTTGGGGAATGTGGCTGGATGCCATCTTCAAAAGCCTGTTGCAACAATCTATGAGTTGCCAAAGCTGTGGAACAGCCAAAGATTTGAAGAATTGAGGAGGATATATCGGAAATGCGAGAGTTGCTCCTACATGTGTTACATGTTCTATTCGATACACGCAAATGTGCAAGGCAACATCGAAATACTTAGAGATCAATGGAAGAATGCAAAGGAAATATTGGTAAGATAGATCTCTTCAACACGATGCCTCGTCAAGAGAGCCTAATTTTTTCAGTTATAGACACGTCTACGGCGTAATGCAGTTTTGAGGCAACCCTGTCAGGCGATGGTTAGAGCTTATAGCCAACTTCTCTAAGAAACTCTTTGCGTGCTTTAACATCACTCTCAGTTTCAATTCCCTTAATTCTTAAGCCGTCAATGACGCCAAGTATGCCTCGACCTTGCTCTGTTTCACAAACGATTACTTGCAGAGGGTTTGCTGTGGCGGCATAAATTGTGCAAACTTCAGGGGTCTCCTTGACTCTCCTAAGAACATTTACGGGATAGGCGTTTTTGATGTAGATAACAAAGCAGTGACCACAACCTAGTTCAAGAGCAGCTCTGGCAGCGGAATCTTTCAGTTCTTCATCATTGCCTTCGCTTCTCACTAAGCAAGGACCCGAGCTTTCACAGAAGCCTACTCCGAATTTTATGTCTGGAGCTGAATCTGCCAAGGCTTCGTAAAGATCTTCAACGGTTTTGATGAAATGCGCCATGCCCAAGATAACATTGCAGTTACTTATCCTTTCAATTCTCACAGTTTTGATATCCATAATAGCTTCCTCCCCTAGTCTTTGAGTGGAGACATTGCCCTGAGGCGTTTGACGATTTTTGGCAATACTTGAATTATGTAGTCTATGTCATCCTCAGTGTTATACTTTCCAATGGAAATTCTTAGACTTCCACGGGCTTCTTCAGGTTTTAGTCCTATAGCAAGTAGTACATGACTTGGCTCAGCGGATTTGGATGAGCATGCTGATCCTGAAGAAGCAGCTATTCCTTCTGAGCTAAGGCTGAGGACTACAGCTTCTCCCTCAATGTATGAGAATCGAAAATTTGTGTTGTTCGCTAATCTCTCTGTAGGGTGACCATTAAGATAAGTCTCTTCAATCTCTAATGTAGCTTTAATCAGTTTATTGCGCATGTTTGTAAGGCGTCTTGCCTCAGCTTCCATCTCCCCCTCTCTAAGTTCCACTGCCTTGGCAAAACCCACAATTGCTGGTATGTTCTCAGTTCCAGACCGTAACCCAAATTCGTGCCCGCCACCGTGGATTAAAGAATCCAGTTCCCGCCCTTTTCGTTTGAAAAGGGCACCGACTCCCTTAGGTCCATACAGCTTGTGCCCATTGATCGTCATAAAGTCAATTTTTATTTTTCGAACGTCTATCGCTAGTTTGCCAAAGCTTTGAACAGCGTCTGTGTGGAAGAGGGCTCCATGCTCGTGACATACCCTAGTAATCTCTTCGATGGGCTGAATAGTTCCGATTTCATTGTTTCCATGAACTACTGATACTAATGTAACGTTTTCTTCTAGGGTTTTTTCAAGGGCGTCTAGGTCTAGAAAGCCATATTTGTCAACAGGCAAAATTGTGATTTTGAACCCTTGCCTCCTCAGCCACTTTGCCGACAGAAGTACGCAGTCATGATCGACAGAGGAGACGGCGATATGACACTTGGATTTTCCCTCCTTGAATGCATGTCCTTTCAAAACTAGGTTGTTCGCCTCGGTCGCACTTCCTGTGAATATTAATTCAGATACCTCAGCGTTCATGAACTCAGCTATGGTTTCTCTTGACTTTTCCAGTGCTTCCTTGGCTTTGAAGCCAAAGGAATTCAATGAGGAGGCATTGCCATAAAAGTCTGTGAAGTAAGGTTGCATGGCTTCGACTACGCGAGGATCCGTCGGGGTTGTTGCTGCGTAGTCCGCATAGACTATTTGAATAGCTGATCACTCCAATAGGAGATATCACTGAGATAGTTTAAATTATTCTCTTTAACAGCTCTAAAACTCCTTGTTTGGTTGAGTTCTCTGCAAAATCAATATAATGAACCATTGATAGAGAATTATCTGATGTGAAGTGAAGCTGCATTTATTGCTTACATTTCTATTGCTAGTTTCCACGGTTACATTGGTTGGAGGTGGAGAAGAAACTGGCGAAATCCACCTACGCAGTGTGGATAGTGTTGCCCACACATTTTCTTTGAATGTTGTTTTTGTCGGATTTCAAGAGGAAGTAGTCGACACAGCCGTTATCGAATCAAATGTCAAGAGGAGCTATCCGTATAATTATGATAACTACACAATAGAACACAACTTCGACGTCAGCTACTATTTCTCTAATACTTCATACTACACAGCGCTTCAAACTCTCATCTTAGAGAATTCTGTGAATGGAATAGATACTGCGTCAAAGGTGAATACGACTGCACTGCAGATCCAAAAGGCAACGGGTGAGAAGATGTCGATCTTCTTGCCTCAATCCGGCAGGGCTATAGATGCAGTAGCGGTCGAAGAATGGTTTGCAGCTAACCCTTACGTGGCTGGCTCTAACAGTTCATACTGGTTCTATGTCATGAACTTCACGGAGTTCGACTCGCCAGATCATAGTTTAGAACACTGGTATAATCTCACAGAGTTGGATTTTGAAGCCAATAATCAACGCGATTTTTGGAGGCTTGAATGGGACAACATTCTGAACCCTGACGTGAAGTTTCCTTATGCCTGTTTTACTTCCAACAGCAGAGTTTTCTTCATCGATCCTTCTGCTTTCCAATGGTACCTCACTTGGGCGAGGATTTGGTGGGGTCTCTCTGTTAGTGGTCCAAAGTATCAGTACTACTATGAAGACCTTGACGAGTTCTTGACAACTCATGACGTTGGCACGAGTCAAGGCAAAACAGAGTTGGCGTACTATCTTGCAGGCTGGATAGAGGATGGATTAAGCAATCTGCTTGCGCCCTATCTCTGGGTCAGCACTGAGATATCTGAAGCTCAATCGATGTCAATTCAAGTCAAGGTGCTCAACAACGCCTCAGATTTCGGTTACTCAAACGATTTCATGAGTTGGATAATTAATGAGACTTTCGCAGAAGAAGCAATCGCTGACCTAGCCCCCTTCATAAACACTAGCGTAGTAGTGGACTTTTGGAATCTCTCAGATTATCCCCTATTGAAAGACATCTTTGAAGGTGCAGTTATTGAGAAGATAGGCGGGTGGACCTACTATGATGGATATCAAGTGTGGGACGGTCTTTATGCTGTAAGAGGATTGTACTTTGACTTTGACGCCGCAGACATCGTGATAACTAGCTATGTGTTCTTGGAGAAGAATATGAGTATGATGGTGTACGGTGGGGAGTATACAGGACTAGGTGGAAGTGGGCAGATTCTCGTGATGAAAGAGGTTGGGCGCTACTTCAAAGATGACGGTGTTTCACCGAAGTCAGGTCTTGGGCTAGTTTTCATTCACGAAGCTGGACACAACCTTGGGTTTCCCCACACTTTCAAGCATGGGATCGCCTACGCTGGAGATTTTGCCTTCGACGTTATGGGTTACTATCCATACTCCTTCTACTTCACCCAAGTGAGAAAGGACTGTTTCAGGAGACTTATAGTCGACTTCAGAGTGTTCAGTCTGAGAGCGCTTCTTGAAGAAGATCTCACATTATATAGCCGAAAGAATTCAACTTCCACAATCGATGCTGAATTCAATAAGGTATATGCGAAGATTAATGAGACATTTCAACTCTACGACGAGATGCAATATCTAGAAGCCCTTGGGAAGATAGTTGAAGCAGAAACCCTTGAATCTGATCTCCAAGATCTAATTTGGATATATCTCAGCGACTTAACCGATGATGGAATTGTTGACATCTTCGACATCGTCGCAGTAGCTGTAGCGTACGGTTCAAAACCAGGTGATGATAATTGGAACCCAAACGCTGACTTAATTCAAGATGGAACAATTGACATCTTCGACATTGTTATTGCAGCTGGCAACTACCGCCAAAAGTGGCAGTGAGTGCAACGGGCCCGTGGATATTTGCCACAAAATTATGGCTGATCCTTTTAATTTCCATAGACTATATCCGTGCGCGCGAAAAATGTGCTGTATGGGAATCTACGTAGATGCGTATGCATGCATAACTTCTGGGTATTCGCTATAAATTTGTAGCGCGCTTCTATCACTTTGTCAAATATTTTATTTGATTTCTTCAGAGAGAGCGCGCATCATTGCTTGCTCCCATTATTCTGTACGCCTTTAAGTAGTCTTGTGCGAATTTGTCAGCGTATTTCTCTACGCCC
>Ga0209986_10000119_pt1 | contig 70154 bp, 58 predicted proteins | sample BlataG_FD_183168 | JGI IMG/M metagenome (GOLD analysis project Ga0209986, IMG submission 183168) | Deep subsurface microbial communities from Black Sea to uncover new lineages of life (NeLLi) - Black_00105 metaG (SPAdes) (version 2) | ecosystem: Environmental > Aquatic > Marine > Oceanic >... | reverse complement strand
TGTAGCTGATCCATGTACTCCTCCTTTATTTGGTCTTGGAGGAGTATACCATGACCAGTTCACTTTTGAAGTGAAAACGGTTCACTTTTCAGCTTTAAATGGTTCACTTTTCAACTTTAAATGACACAAATACATGGCGACGGACGAGGGTACTCTGACAATCCCCCAAATCGCTGTGACCGTGCAGCTCTGTCTGACGCCTGAGGGCATCATGGAGCAGGAAGCGGCCTACATTGAGGCTCTCCAAAACGCCGCTGCCTACCGGGTGATGGATGACCGCCTGGAGATCGCCAATGCTGCGGGCGAAACAACCCTCGTTTTCGCCAGGGAAAATTGAAGGAGGAATCAAAAAATGGGTAGAATGCAAAGCAAACTGTTTATCTTGGGACCGGTGCTCTTCCTGAGTGCGCTGATCATCACTGGCTGCGGGCCGGCCACGGCCCCGCCCGCCGAAGTCGTGGTGACCATTCCGGCAGAGGTTACCCCCATCCCAGAGGGGCCTGAGGAGACGGAGTTCACGACCGCCTATAGTGCGGCCCGGGCCCACATCAGCGAACATTACGGCGAACAGCCACCCCCGTCGGGCCTGGGCTGGACGACGGAACCGATCACCCTGGAAGGGCCAATTGACTCAATGGGCTACCAGTACACCACCGGTGACTGGGTGGTCACAGTGACCTGTCCCATCGCAGGGCCCAAAAGGGTGGCCTATCGGGTGAGGGTGGCCAATGAGACCACCGGGTTCCGCTGGGAAGGACACGTTGACGGGGAAGGGCGTGTGTCGGCGGCATCTGAGGATATTCTGGTCGCACGTGATGCGGTGCTGGCCTACGTCAGAGAACAGTACGGCGACCAAGCGCCTGCATTGGAACTATCCTGGATGGAGGAATTGACCAGTCCAGAATTGGTGCCCGGTGGCATAAGCTACCGGTTCACAGCCGAGGACTGGGTGCTCACGATAGACACTGCAGTCGTGCCGCCCGAAATGCGGGTGTATAGGATGTCGGTGAGCAACCCAACACCCGGGTTCTGGTGGGAGGGCCGGATAGACGCACAGGGGCACGTGACGGAGGGGCCTGAGATTGTGCTGACCGCCCACGGTGCAGCCCTGAACTACGTCAGCGAACACTACGGCGAGCAGGCCCCTGGGCCGGACCTCACCTGGGAGGGAGGACGCGCTACACCAGAAGGGCTAATCGGCGGCGAAACCTTCCAGTACACCGCCGACGACTGGGTGGTCACGATAACCTATCCAGTCGTGGCCCCAGAAAACGTCGTCTACCACATCGTGGTGGCTAACCCAACCACCGGGTTCCAGTGGGAGGGGGAGCTAGACGCGGAGCGGTACCTGACGGAGACGGCCGCTCCTGAAGGCTACAGCCCGCCGGAGGTCGTGCTCGATAGAACCGGTGCCCGGGACGCCGCGCTGAGCTACATCTATAAACAATATCGGTATCCGCCTGTGGAATCGCTGTACTGGGAAGAGGAGCGGATCACGCCTGGGGGTATGGTGGGCGCGGAGACGTATCGGTACACGGCGTTCGATTGGGTCGCGGAAATCTCCTATAACGTTGTGGCTCCGCAGGCGATCATCTACCAGGTGAGGGTGACGAATCCCACCCTTGGTCTCGAGTGGGAGGGAGAGGTGGACGCAGCGGGGCAAGTGGCGGAGCAGCCTGCTCCCACGGGCGGACAGCCCGTTGTGGCATGGTACGGTCATGTCGTCAGCACACCTGACGGCGCCCAGTTCGACGACTATCTCACCTTGGTGCCCGAAGGGGTTGGCGAAATCGGCTTGACCGGTGCGGACGCTAGCATCGAAGCCGAAATCGTGGCCCTACGCGACAAGGAAGAACCCGGCAAGTATGCTCACTTCTGGGGCACGCTCACCTGCGACGTGCCCGACTACGGCGGCTGCCAGCTCGTCGTAAGCCGCCTGCGCCCCGACGGTCCGGGCCCCTTCTTCGCTCCCGACCCGGTCGAGGGCTGGGAGGGAACCATCTACAGTGGGCCACCAGGACCAAGGTCAGGCGGCGATGACTACTTTGCCCTCGTGGGTGACTTCCCCGTGCGCTATGGCATCGACAGCCTCGATCCCACGATCGCCGCTCAGTTGGAAAGCCTGAGCGATACGCAGACCACCATCCGCGTGTGGGGGCACGTCACATGCCCCGCCATCGACTCCTACGGCACGCACATTGTAGTGACCCGTATTGAGGTCGAAGGGGAAGCCCCCGCCGAAGATGAGTACGAGAGATGGAATACGTACACGAGCGAGAAATTCGGCTACACACTCAAGTACCCCGGCGACGCTACGGTCATGGGGTCTGATCTCGATGAGTCAGTACAGTTTGTGGGACCGCTCTCCGACGACGAACACTGGCCCTGGCTGGAGGTAGGGCACCTCGACAGCGATTTCTATCACCCACCCACCGGCACTGATGTCCACCAGTGGATCGCCGATTCCGACATATCTTACGATGAGATCGGTCCCGAAGTGGAGGTGGCCGGTCTCTCCACGGTCCATCTCATAACCTACAAAAGCCCGATGGCCTACGCCAATGACGATTACTACTTCATCAAGGGTGACCAACTCTTCTGCATCATGATACTTCACACCGGCGGCCAGCAGGACTGGGAGCTGTACAACAAGTTCTTGAGGAGCTTTACATTCCCCTGACGTGCAGCGAGAGCCTGGTCTCTCCCTGCTCACGTGCATCCTAATGCAAACGCCCGGCGATGGGCCGGGCGTTTCGTTCTGTGCACAGTCTGCGGCTCGATGGCGAGTGACAACATCCAACTGTTGGGGTCGAATCTCAGGCGGCGAAAATAACACCTGGTCACTTGACCAGCGAAAAGACTAGCCACCTGTCCAGGCCCAAGACTGTCCGGCTGGGAGAACGTTTCAAGTTAGGGACAACATGTCCGTTGCATCGGGGAGTTGTTTATGTTATACTGTAGGCGGATAGACGAAACAGGTCAACTCTCCAGACTAAGGTGGAACCTTGTTGGCCCTCAATCCGTCCAGAACATGGTAAGGCCAATTTGAGGACCGCCAAGAACAAGAATAAGACAAGGATGAATGGGAAAGTTATAAGGCTATTCCTTGCCCTATCCCTGAGCCTCATTGCCTGCTTACCCCTGCTGGCAGGTGATGGTCCTATAAACACGCGAGGGGGAGGCGATAGCCCCTTCTTGCTGGTTCGCCTCCACCAACTGGTTTCCAACTTGAGCGCTGGCGTCTTCCCTGCCCGCTGGATGCCCGACGCTGCCTTTGGCTTAGGCTACCCTTTCTTCAATTTCTATGCCTCCCTACCCTACTACATCGCCGCCCTGTTCAAGCTCTGGGGCTTCGGCTTCATCTGGTCCATCAAGCTGACTCAGTCATTGGGTTTTGTCGCTGCAGCAGCCTCGATGTATCTCTTGGCCAAACGCTTGTTTAACCGAGAGGCCAGTGCCATACTGGCCGCCTTGGCTTACACCTACGCTCCCTTCCACCTAGTCAACGTCTATGTGCGGGGCGATTCCCTATCGGAGTTCTACGCCTTCGCCTTTTATCCCCTCATCTTCTGGGCGCTGCTGCGCCTGCAGGACTTGCCTTCGGTTGGCAACATCGCCCTTCGACAAGGCTTCGACAGGCTCAGCCCAGCGGCTCAGGACATCGCCCTTCGACAAGCATGTCCTGAGCGCAGTCGAAGGGCTCAGGACATCGCATTGGTCGGCCTTGCTTACGGCGGGCTGATCTTGACCCACAACATCTCGGCCCTCATCTTCAGCCCCTTCGTAGTTCTCTATATCTTACTGGCTGTTTCCAGGCCAGCAGGCAGAGCTAAGTGGCTTACCAGCAGCGCACTTGGACTCGGCCTGGGTTTGGCCATAAGTGCCTGTTTCTGGCTTCCGGCCTTGCTGGAGGGGAAGTACGGACAATTGAAGCATCAGACCACCGGCTACTTGCATTACAGCAACCACTTTCGCGGCCTGGATCTGGTGCAGCCTTCGCTTCTTTTCAACTATGCCCTCAAAGCAGGCCAGACACCCTTTGCCGTGGGCCTGGCACAGGCCGCACTCACGCTCCTAGGTGCGGCAGCGATCGTCGCCTGGTGGGTCAAGCGCCGCCGTCCCGAGGCCCAGAGCGCCTTCTTCATCGCTGGCTTGGCCCTGGCCACCTTTCTTATCACGCCGCTCTCGCGCCCTCTGTGGGACAACGTGCTCCTCCTGCCCTTTGTGCAGTTTCCCTGGCGTTTTCTGTCGGTACAAGCCTTTTTCGCCAGCCTGGTCATCGGCTACCTGGCCCAGCGCTTGCCCAGGCCGCGTTTGCTGGCCTGCATCGTGGGGGCGGTGTTGCTGGTGGCTTCCATGCTGGGCCTCAAGCCCGAGTACCTGCCCATCGGCGAGGCGGACGTCACCGTGGAGCGCCTGATGCTCTACGAATACTTCACCGCCAACATTGGCACTACCATCCGCCACGAGTATCTACCTCGCTGGGTGGTGCCTCGCCCCTACACTTCCGAGGTGTTGCTGCGCAGCGCTGAGAAACCGCCGCTGGTGCTGGACGGAGAGGTTAAAGCGGCTGAACTGGTTTGGCATAAGCCAGCAGCGGAAGGATGGGCCCTTGACGTCACCTCGCCCCAGGCATCTTTGGCCTTCCACACCTATTACTTCCCCGGCTGGCGGGCCTACGTGGACGGCCAACCCACGGAGGTGTGGCCTGTCGAGAACCTGGGCTACATCGGTCTTGATCTCGACCAAGGAGAGCACCAAGTCGTCTTGCGCCTGGAGCGCACCCCCCTGCGGGTCCTGGCTGAGGGGCTATCCCTGGCCGCTGCTTTGGCCGTCGTTGGACTCTTAATCGTCAAGGGGCAAGAAGCAAGAGGCAAGAAGCAGGGGGTAGACCACCGACTGTGGGCCGTGGCGATGGCGGTACTGCTGGTAGGAGTTCTCCTGCGCCTGATGCCCACGCCTGAGAGTGACATTCCGGACTTGACCATGGATTTCGACCGCCTGCCCTACCTGCATCACAATCCCCAAGGGGTCAACTTTGGTGGGACGGCATGGTTGAAGAGCTACCGGCTTTCAGTTGACGAAGTGGAAGCTGGAGAGACCGTCGAGGTGGTTCTCCACTGGGATGAGGTCAGAGGCGAGGGACTGGAAGCTGACGTGTCTCTGCTCTCCCCTGCTGAGCACCTCTTTCACACCAGCGCTTGCCTGGCCGAGGATAGCGTCCCCTTGCGGGCTGGGACGACGCATCACTGTTTGAAAGTACCCGGGGAGGCCGTTCGTGGCATCTACCTGATCAGCGTAAAGTTAAGGGACGAGGAGGGTGAGATAAGGCCCATCACAGAGAGGGGCGAGACCTTGGGTACCACCTATCTGCGCCCCCTGCGCATTCGCAGCGAGCGCTGGGCAACAGGCGATGAGCCGACCCTGGCGAGTTTCGGGTCGGGCATCGTCCTGAGTGAGGTAGAGACCGAACAGAAAAGGCCCGAAGCATTGGAGGCCAGGCTGACCTGGCGAGTCGTTGAACCAGTGGCTGCCAACTACGGCCTGGCCCTGCGTCTGCGGGATGGGGATGGCCAAGCGCTTGACTCCCTTGACCTCCAACCTCACTACGGCCTGTACCCCACCAGCATGTGGCGAGGGGGAGAGCTGATCAGCGATCGCTACGTCCTGTCCCTGCCCGAGGGCACCCCGCCTGGTGAAGACTATTCGCTGGAGGTAATTCTCTACGAAGTCGCCTCGCTAGCACCCATCGGCACGGCGCAGGTATCCAATGTGGTCCTGACGAAGCCCACCATCAAGGCCACCTATCCTGTGCTCCAAGAGTTCGGTCAGTTGGCCCTGGTCGAATTGAGTCCGATGAGGGCACAGATAGAGCAGGGGCAACCCTTGCTCGTGCAGGCGAAATGGGCCGCCACCGAGCACCCCACCCGCGATTATGCTTGCCGTCTATCCCTGAAAGATGAAGGTGGGGCAACCGTCCATTCGCAGACCCAACCGATAGCCAGGAGCTATGCCACCTCCCTCTGGCCGACCAACGCCATCGTGGCCAGCCGCTACCAGACGACCCTCGATCCCCTGCTGCCTCCGGGGCACTACGACCTAGCCATAGTGGTGCTCGATCCTCAGACGGGCGAAGGCTTCGGGGAATTCGTTGCCCCACTGGCCATCGTCATCGAGAGGAGAGAGCGCAGCTACGCCATACCCCCCATGCAGGCTAAGCTGGACGTAAGTTTCGGTGGCCAGATGCGCCTTCTAGGTTACGATCTAAGGCGCGAAGAAAGGGAACTGCGGCTGGGGTTGCACTGGCAAGCGCTCCAGCGAATGGAGAGGGATTACAGAGTCTTTGTCCACCTTTTCGACCCTGCTACGGAGGAGATCGTAGCTCAGGACGATGCCATGCCTCGTCAGAACCAATATCCCACTTCCTGGTGGGCTGAGGGCGAGGTAGTCAGCGATGAGATCACCATCTCCCTGGAGGGCCTGCCTCTGGGGCGCTACCGCCTTGCCCTGGGCGTCTATGATCCCCAGACCATGGATCGCCTGGCGGCGGTCGGCCCTGACGACACCCCCGTCGCCAATAACCGTGTCGTCTTGGATGAAGAAGTGGAAATGCCTTGAGCGGCACATGATTATAGCACAAAGGGGTAATTGCCTCAAGTGGCGACTGCAAGTGTACGCTCCTATGGGAAAACTCGTCCCTTTCAAAATAACCGAAGGCGATCGTTACAAAAGCTAGTTGACATACAACGTGATTTGTGGTAACATATCTTCGAATCCAATCATCAATAAATTTGCCTAAGGAGGTGCAAGATGGAAAAGGAAGTCAGGATTGTGGTAACCTCTTTGACGGAGGAGCCTGTTGATGCCGACGAACTCATTGAGGAGGTCAAGAAGATTGCAAAAGAAAAGGGCGTAGCTGAGGAGGATCTGAGCTTCGAGAAGGAGAAGCCTTTTCCCACCGAGGGTGCAATCCTAATCCTTCTTGGTCTTTTCTCAAAAATTGCTTATGACATTTGGAAGGACTTTGTTTTGCCAGAGCTAAAGGAGAAGTATGAGAACCGGTATAAGATTACAGTGAAGAGGGCCGGAAAATGAGCTACAAGATGGGGGCGAAGGCGGGAGCTAATGGAATGCATGGAACTGGACTCTGTAGCCTTTGCCCGATATAAGATATACACTCTATGCTGCCGAAAACTCCTTCAACACTATCATGACCTAAAAGCTAAGTGTGCTCGGGCAAAAGGTCGTGGTCGCATGTCCCTGAAAAAGATCGAGAGGCAGTTTGATGATCTGCTGAAGGATGCTTGCAGCGGGATTGATTATGACCTTGCCTTGGACAATGTCCATCATCGATTGAGCGTAATGGAGAATAAAGCTGCTGATGCTGGCAATGAGCGGGTACGAGACAAGCTAAGGCAAATCAGGGAGGAAATTGTCACCGAAGGGGTGCGCTGGGATCCATGTTCCCCTTGTCACCTTGCAGATTTCCGTACTGCTGGCCAAGGACTGGCAAAAGCATTCTTTGAACAAGGAGGCAGAGAGGCCAACAAGAAGCTCATACAAGAGAAACACCCTTCTCTAGAGTGCAGTAATATGTGCTCTGGTAAGAGACCAATGTGCACTTACGGTGACACAATTTATGTTCAGTTTTTCCCGAGTTTTCCCTTTTCAACATACTTCTCCTACCCCTTCCTTTTTCTCCATGAGTACTGCCACATCTACACCGAAGAAACGGATTGTAAGCCCTTAGATGGCTGGATGATATACGCCGCGGAGCTTTTCTGTAAGAATAACTGGTCTGAATTGGCTTCATGTTATTCCTTATCGGCCGTCCAAAAAAGAACCTTTTCAACCTTTTCGCGTAGGAAAGTGAGAGGACTCGCCAAAACGGGTTATGATCTTGCTGAAGATGTGAATCTCTGGGTGGGTGATACGGATTTCCTCAAGATAACCTGGGACTTAGCGTCTTACCCACCAGCACTGGCTGATGAACTCAGCTTTCACACTGAGTTTTTGCTTCTTATGGAAGACTATACCTCTCTGGACAAAGGCAATGTATTGGCAGTTGAAGCTCAAAAGGCAGAAACTGCGCAGCAGCTTCTTGGTGTCCTTAGTGCGCCGAAAGCTTAAAACTTCTCTTTTGGGTTTCTATTCGCTTGACAAATAACATATTGTTTGGTATAATTACTAGTACCCTATTAGGACATAGGCAGATGACGGCCTATAGATCAAAGGAGAGGGGAAATGGCTATACCTAGTGAGGTAAAATTCAACGTGCGGCACAACGTGCTTCTGCTAAAAAGGTTTACTGTTGGACAACTAGCAGACGTAACTGGCTTGAATGTGCGAAGCATTCGCACTGAAATACGGCGAATGGAGGACGAAGGGCTAGTTACCCGCGTTGGAATAAAACCCTCAGAGAGCAAAGCAGGTGGAAGACCATCTGTTCTGTATGAGCTTGCGCCAGAGCCAGAGAAGCGCCTAGAGATTCTGGAAGGTGTGAGGGCTTTCTACGCACCTGGCGCTGAGTTAGAGGAACGCCGCGAGCCTGAGAGCAAACACTACTCTATTGCTCTGCAAAAGATCGCTGAGTTGGCTAAACGAGCTGGCCCCGCATCTGAGGAACAATTGGATTCTGCTCTGGCTATTATCAACAAGCGCCTTGAATATGCCAGATTTGAGGAACGGGTAGGCGAAAAGGGCACAAAAGCAATTCAAGGCCATATTCTTTTCGCAGAGGCACAGGCAACAAACTTGCGAAGAGATGGTTGGAAGGATGCTGCTTCATTACTGGCAAGGGCAAGGGATGCATTTGTCGCTGGTAAGGCTTTTGATCAAGTTCTAGCTGTCGACAATTACCTTCATGCTCAAATCATGCAAACAGTAGCTAAGGTAGAAGAGCTAGATGAATCTGGCAAGTTCCTCGAAGCAGAAGAGATAATCCGAGAGGACATCTATAGCATAGCCCCCATGTTCGCATCTGTCCCCTTCATGAGCGCAGTAACGAAGTTTGCCGCTCTTTGTCGCAGACAGATCCGCCAAAATATCGAGCTACAAAGTAAGCTCCAGGCTCCGATAACCATAACTGAAATCGAGGATGCAATAAATAGAGCCTTGGCAAAAGCATTGAAGGAGCAAAACCTACGAGTAATAACTATGGAGGCGTTACCTATACTGGCCGAGCAAATTGCTTCGACTCGAGAAGAAAGCTATTTTGGTGGAGAAGCTTTGAAAGTGTTCAGCCTTGAAGGTATTTCATGGGAAGATCTTGGAGAGGGACCTCTGGGTAAGAAAGCTGCGCATGCCATCGCTACAACTTCATTGAATAAACACCGAAGCAAGCGATTCACAACAGACGATGCATGAATAGCACAGGGGTGATATGCAAGTAGCGCGAGTAGCCGTAGAGAGCATCGAAACCGCGTATGTCAGTTTAGCCATGATCCTGCGCAATGCAGGGAGACATAAAGAGGCAGAGCAGGTCGTCAGAACCGCCATTGAGCATGGTGTTAAGTACGATCTGCTCTATCTTATCCTGGGAATGACGCTTAGCGATCAAGAACGGTATGAAGAAGCTATACAGGCTATCAAAGAAGCTATTGAACTAGACTCTACCAGATCTGAAAGCTACAAGGTTCTCGGTATGGTATGTAGAGAGTTAGGTGATTATGAAAAAGCGGTGAACATGTTTGAACGAGCCATCAAAAGAAGCCCCAAAGATGCTGTGGCATATTCTAGTTTAGGGGTTGCACTCCAAGAGCTTAAGAAACATGAGGAAGCAGAGCAGGCTCTTAGGAAGGCTGTTGAACTAGATCCTAATCTGGTAGAAGCTTACTTTGGTTTAGGCGATGTCCTTGATGATCTAAAGAAATATCAGGATGCAGAACACATTCTGTTAGAAGCCGTAAAGCTTGATCCTAACAGCGCGGAAGCCTATCGCTGTTTAGGTATGGTTATTTATCACCAAAAACGACATGAAGAGGCATTACAGTTCTTAGGCAAAGCTATCGAGCTCAAACCCGATTTTGCTCGTGCCTATAGCAACCGAGGCATCGTCTACAGGGATCTTCAAGACTATGAAAAGGCAATAGCGGAATACAGCACAGCAATTGAGTTAGATCATGGGTATACTGCTGCTTACCTAAATCGGGGAATCGCCTACATGTGTCTGGGGGAATATGAAAAAGTGATGATTGATTGCAGCAAAGCAATCGAAATCAAACCTGACTCCGCCAGTGCTTATAGTCTGAGAGGGAGCATCTATTTTGCTCAAAACGACTATGAGAAAGCAATAACTGATTACGCCAAGGCTATCGAGCTCGAGCCCGAGGAAGCTGGGTTTTATAGCAACCGAGGAACTGCATATATCGGTCAAGAAGACTATGAGAAAGCAATAACTGATTACACTAAGGCTATCGAGCTTGAACCTGAGATCGCTGGTTTCTACAGTAGCCGAGGAGGCGTCTATTTCCGTCAAAACGACTATGAGAAAGCAATAACTGATTGCACCAAGGCCATCGAGCTTGAACCTGAGGAAGCTGGGTTTTACGGCAACCGAGGAACTGCATATATCGGTCAAGAAGACTATGAGAAAGCAATAACTGATTACACTAAGGCTATCGAGCTTGAACCTGAGATCGCTGGTTTCTACAGTAGCCGAGGAGGCGTCTATTTCCGTCAAAACGACTATGAGAAAGCAATAACTGATTACACCAAGGCTATCGGGCTCGAGCCCGAGGAAGCTGGGTTTTATAGCAACCGAGGAACTGCATATATCGGTCAAAAAGACTATCAGAAAGCAATAACTGATTACACCAAGGCTATCGAGCTCGAGCCCGAGGAAGCTGGGTTTTATAGCAACCGAGGAACTGCATATATCGGTCAAAAAGACTATCAGAAAGCAATAACTGATTACACCAAGGCTATCGAGCTTGAACCTGAGGTCGCTGGTTTCTACAGTAACCGAGGAGGCGTCTATTTCCGTCAAAAGGACTATGAGAAAGCAATAGCGGATTGCACCAAGGCCATCGAGCTCAAGCCTGAGGTCGCTGAGTTCTACAGTGAGCGAGGGAGAATCTATTCTGCTCAAGAGGACTATCAGAAAGTAGTAGTTGATTTTACCAAAGTCATAGAACTAGCCCCTGGATCAGCTTATGACTATTTATACAGAGGGCTTGCTTACGGAGAATTGGAAGAACACGAGAGGGCAATAGTTGATTTCACCAAAGTAATTGAGCTACAGCCTGATGTTGCGCTTGGCTATTGTGCTCGTGGAGTGATTCATGGGGAGAGTGGGGACTACGAAACCGCATTTGCCGATCTAAACAAGGCAGTAGAGTTGGCGCCTGAGGATGCTAGCAATCTTGTAGCATTGGGGGTTACTCACGCAGAGCTCCGGCAGTATGAACAAGCCAGGGAGTATCTGAACAAAGCGATTGAGATGGATCCTAATGATGCTTCCCCTTATTACAATCTTGCATGCTTAGAAGGGCTCAGCGGGGATGTTGACAAAGCAATTGAATATCTTGGCCAAGCCATAGAATTGGACCCTGAATATGTCGAGACGGCCAAGTCTGATGAGGACTTCAATGGCATACGAGAAGACAAGCGCTTCCTTGAATTAGTTGAACGCTTCCCTGAAGACTAGAATAGACAGATTTCGGTTTCTGAATAGATGGCCTCTGCAAGTGCAGAGGCTTTTTTGGTCGAAAACCGAAGAGTATGGATGTTCTATGTGTGGATCTGGTGGTAAGGGCAGGCCCCGTGGCTGGGGCTGGCGGCGCTGGTTGCGGTCGGGGGGGCGCTGGTGCTGCGGGCGCGGCGGAGGAGGGAGACACGAGATTGAGGCTATGCGGCTGAGGAGTGCCAATCGGGATAGGGGGACGGGCTAGGCCCGCCCCCCTCCCACACCACCGGACATGCGGGTCCGCATCCGGCGGTTCGGTTAGGTACGACGAAACCATACGCTTCGTGTTGAGTGCTTTCTCCTTCCATTCAGCCCGGTGACGGCCTTCGCCCCTGACGCTTACCTCACGCCTTCAGCACTACTTCCACGCCCGGTCTGGTCTTGCCAGATTTCGGCTGCCCAACCACCACCCGCTTCCTTTCTACTCAACTCCCTAACCGTTCGGCCCTTCGCCCTGTAGTCAGGTTTCCCTGACCGCCCCGGATGGTCGTTACTCCACCGACTACTATGGCCTCTGCTGACTTCTGCCCTCCCCGCAGAAAGGACAGACCTCCCCGGATAAGGTGCGATAGCCTTCCCCTGACCCTCGCTGCGTTTACGTAGAGCCGCTTTGATCCTTTTAGGGTTTACTGTCTCTTGCCAGCTCACCCGGCGCCCCACGCCTCCTTACGCAGTTTTTGTCCATCAAGTCCAGGTTTTGCTCTCCGGCTTCCTCCCCACGCTCGCTCACGCTCGCGCAGTTGCCTTCGGCTAGCGGTTCGTCGGATCAACGCCCGCAGGGGACTTTCACCCCCTAGCTATCGCCCATGCCGGGCGTACAAAATGGGGCAGCCAAGGCAAGAGCCTGGCTGCCCCTCTCACTTTCCTCTGTCGTTACCCAACTACCGCCGCTGCTCCGGCCGACACTCCGTGGGGAGATTTGCGCAAAAGCCTGAAATGACTATAATTATGGTCAGAAACCATGACGCCCAAACAGCCCTTTGAACTCATCTACGATCCCGAAGTTGCCCAACATCTGAAAGCGATTGACCGCAAGCATCATTCACTGATTCGGCGCACCATTGAAGAACAGTCGCATTATGAGCCGGAGGTCGAGACGAGCAACCGTAAGCCTTTGCTTCGACCTTCTGTGTTTGGTACGGCGTGGGAGATACGCTTTGGCCCCAATAACCGGTTCCGTGTGTTTTATCGAACTTATCCCTCAATCCGTGAGGTCCACATCCTGGCAATTGGGGTCAAAGTGGGCAATCGACTGTTCATAGGTGGAGAGGAGTTCGAGTTATGAAAATCGCACCTGTATCAGAAGTGAAGGCTCGTTTCAGTGCCTACCTAGAACGGTGTCAAGATGGGCCGGTTATCGTCACGAAGAATGGCCGTCCTGTGGCCATATTGATTTCAATTCTGGAAGATGCCGACCTGGAGCGCCTTGTGTTGGCCTATACACCCAGGTTTCGTCGCCTGCTGGACGCCGCCGAGCAACGCATCCAACAAACAGGTGGCGTCGGGCACGAGGAGTTCTGGAAAGCGCTTGACACGGCAGAATAGCAAGGTGATTCAGTTTCCGCGCAGGTAGCTGTCTGGTCGGTTTATAGTTCGACTCTCACTTTCTCCAGCAAAATACGATCCCCCACGGCTTGCCCCCCCTCGTTTAGCACTCTCAAGCGCTGGCCTGTGCCCTCTTCGTACATCCCGACCTCCAGAATGTAATCACCACCAGGAGCGCCGGACTCTACCACTAGCTCGTATTCATCTACGATGAGCTCGCCGCTCACCCACCCCGTCGTCGGCCGCGTTCCCCCCACCGGCGGCTGTCTTTCTGAGCCCAGATCCGCTCTCTATCGTCCAGAAGATGGGTGAAAACCTTGTACCATCCAGCTATTTCCCTCCTAGCCTGGCAGTACAAAGTCAGGCGTAGAGTGTCACCGGGCTTGACCACAGTGGTCCTCAGGTCATAGCCAAGGAAGACTACCTCATCGCCCAGGTTGATTTCCATTGGGTTTTCGATAGTGGGGAGTGTCATTCTACGTTCCGGGACCTCGATCTCTAGCTCGCTCAAGTTAATCGCCGCAGCAAGCGGCATCCCCTCCTGATCTACAACCGCCAACTGGAGTTGACGTCTGCCGGCTGAGGCCTCCGCCGGAACGGGAAGGTAATGCTGGCTGCGCACCACTTCCTCAGCCTGTCACTGAGTTGTGGGGTAAGCCTCGCTTGCAAGCGGGAAGGTTTCCTTTCTTGTATTGCAAAAGAGCGATTTTGTCAAATACCCAACTCACTTGTTCTTTTGGCTTTCTTTGAATCTCAATGCGATAGCTAAAAATTCCTGGCCTGTTCACAGGGCGCCAACCTGACCAAGCAGGTGAGCCTGGAGGACGACAGTATTCGTCCCCCAGATCGGGTGTGTTCGGATATTCTCGATGAGGGGCCCCTCGTCGTCCCCCATCCAGAGGCGATAACGGGTGGGCTTGCCGAGGTGATCCCACTCGAGAAAGCGATGGTTTCTCTTTGGCTATCCATCCCCTCCAAGCTCCAATTGCGCAAGGGGTACGCTAGGACATAGCTTAGCCAATCGGTCGTCAAGGACACCCAGCGGCCGCATGGTGAAGGCATCGTAGACGATCAAATTCAGTCTGAGAGTGCCCACCTGGGCGCCGACCGGAACGGGCACAAAATGAACATCGGCGATAGATGACCCTCGTATCCACTTCAAGGTGGGGATAGCCCCCAGAGCGGGGACGGTATCATCCTGGGAGAGGAGTCGCCCAGCCTCATCGGCCAAACGCACGGAGACCACGTAGTCGCGGAGAAGGGGCTTTTTCGCAACCAGGCGCAGCTCTACCCTAACCGTATCCCCCGGCCGCAACTTTGGCGGCCTCCGGTATTCAACGCCCGCCAGCAGTATCTCCCCTCCCAAGTCCACGTAATGGCTTCGTGGGGGTGGCATTGGCAGGGCAAAATGCCCTCCCCCCGGCCAGCCCCAGGCGCCTAAGCGGCGGCTGACTATGCCGCTGGCCGAACGCAGCTCCACTTGCAAAGGCATAGCTGTCAGAGGCAAGTCATGGGCCGTAGTGAGATAGGTGCCCAGGGGCACTTGTGGCAGACGGCTTTTGGCCAACAAAGTGTCACCAGCATACAAAAGCACATCGTAGTCACCATCGCCAGCCCCAAAGCGATGCCAGTGGAGGTAGACCCGCCGGGTCCCCTCCAGGCTGGTGTCGTAGTCAACCCCAATCAGAGTTAATCCGCTAGCGAAGGGCTGATGTAGAGAGTGTAGGCTGATAGGTCGCAGGGCCGGTGGCACTACCTCCACTTCAGCCAAGAGCATGGTCTCACCTCCCTCCTCGGTCGTCAGGCGCTGCCATCCCCCTTGGGGGAGAGTGATATACACGCCGGTGATGAGCCTGTAAGACCCCGGCCAAGCCGTGGGCAGGACCCGTATCTCGTAGCGATCGACAGAGACCTCCCCTATTTTGAAGCCAGCCATATCATGGGTAACGTCCATCTGCCCTAGGACCTGCCCTCCATCGCCCACCAGGTGAACGAGAAAGGAGTAGTTGCCATCCAACTCGACTATGGGCTGCCAATATAGGTCCAAGTACAGAGGGCAGCCTGACGAGAGACTGTCTTCCAGCAAGCGATAACCCAGGAGCCGGATCTTGCCCGCGAAAGTCGCGTCAAGCCTGGCGATGTCGCCTGGGACATCGAAAAGGGGCTCGCTTTGCACCAGAAAAGCCTGGCCCAGAGGGACGAAGCGATACAGAGCGGCACCGAACTCCTGATAATAATTGGTGACGATCAGGGGTCGTTCCCCCACGTTCTCCTCTATACGCCGTAGCCAGGTTGCGGAGATTGCTTCGGCACCCTCCGGATAAACGTATCTCACCTCCACATCGGGCCGCATTCCTTCGCTGTATTGCAGATACCAGAGGGGAGTAACCCAGTGCCAGTTGGACAAGACCAGCGCCCCAGAGGGGGCATTGGACATCACACTTTCTGCATACTGGCGCGCAGAGCGGTCCTCGCTCAGCCAGGCGAAACTAGGATAACGATGAACCAATTGAATAGCACCGAGCAACATGACGAGGGACACAAGGCAAGCATTAAGAGTCTTGAATCTGCTCCAGCGGCCCAGCATCGCCGCACCGTAGCCAATGATGATAGCCAGGGGCACATAGGCGGGTATTAAGTACTCCACTGTCTCCGGGGCGCGATAGGTGATAGTGATAAAGGCGTGAACAGCTAAGGTCCCACCGCAGAGGAGCAAAAGCCGCCAATCTCTGCCCCTCGGGCTGAGCCCTTCGACTTCGCTCAGGACAGGCCTCGGGACGAAGCCTAGCATGATCAGGGCCCCCAATGCAGCAGCAACGAGCAAACCCAGGCCGAACTGGAAGTCCAGGATGTTAGCCAGCACAGCGAATCGTTCGAACAGGACGCCGGGGCTGGCAAAGTAGAACATATCGCCACGGAACCCACGGGCCAGGACATGGTTCAAGAACCCCTCCGGGGTAGCGATGTCGGGCGGGCCGAAGGGAGAACCCAAGGTGCCCCTGATGGGAAGATAGAGGAGCGCGCTTAGCGAGAGGAGGAAAGCAAAGAGAGGCTTCAAGAAAGGACGCACCCCGGTAAATAGTGAGATGTTGGTCACTAATAGGAAAGCGATAAAGGGAGGAAACAAGAAAGCTAAGGAGCCGTGGTGGGTGATTCCCAGCCCAAAAGCTAGAGCGAACAAAAGGAGGTAAACATCCCTCCGCTTCTTAGCATAACTGACGAGCGCGAACAACGCGAGGGCAGCGAAAAAAGCCGTCAAGCTCCGGGTGTTGGCAGTTGTGGCCTGCGCCCAAAAGGTGGTAGCTGTGCCCAGAGCCAAAGCGCCCACCACGCCCCCCAAAGCCGAGTTGGTGACACGCCGCACTGTACGGCTCACCAGGGCCAGGGTCAGAGCAGCGAAAAAGGCTGACATCAAGTTGACCCTGTAGGCTACGTCGCCGACGGGAATCAAGGTAAAAAGCTTGCCCAGCATAGTGTAAAGCGGATATCCAGGCGGGTGGGCAATGCCCAGAATATCGGCCACGAACTGGAACTCGCCACTATTTGATGGCAGGACGGTGGGGGCCAGAGTGTGCACATACAGGCCGAGGCCCAGGACAAACACGACTGAGTCCACAGGGAAGGACTTCTTGCCCTTGGTGTTAGCGATGACAAAAGCAGTCACCGCCACGAAGGCCATAGACCAGGCGAGCACAGGCTCAATGCGGGGGTACAAGACGTAGGCATATAGTGTCACCGAGGGGGCGAGGGTCAGGCCGTAGCGGTGCCCCAGAGCGGCCAAGCCGACCCCGATAATGCTGCATGCTATGATCAAAGCCAGCAAGGCCAGCCAGGGCCAGATCGTCGCCGTCGCCTCAGCGATGACCCGGCTCAGATACAGCCCCAGGCCGAGGCCCAGGAGAACGAAGTCCCAACGCTTTATCGTGTTCGAAATCAAGCGATAGTCAGACATTCGTAAGCGTTCACCCGTGGTAAGAGAGTTAAGACTTCCGAAGTCTAGGATTCAACTCTGCCCAACAGAATGCGTTCAAAAACGGTCAACCGACTTTCATCTGCAAGACTGTGCGAGACTTCGGAAGTCTAGCCGCCAACTGCTTTCCGATAAACAGCCAATGTCTCCAGCGCCGTTTGCTTCCAACTGAACTTAGCCGCCTGAGCCAAAGCCCTTTGCCGCAATTCAGCCCTGAGAGCGTCATCAACCAGGAGCACCTCCATGGCTTCAGCCAGGGCTTTCACGTCTGTGGGCTCGACCAATATCCCCCCTTCGCCCACTACCTCCGGCAACGACGAACGGTTGGAAGCTATGGCGGGGGTGCCACAGGCCAGAGCCTCTACGGCCGGCAACCCGAACCCCTCGTAGAGTGAGGGGAAAACGAAAGCCGTCGCCCCACTGAAAAGGGCCGGCTTGTCCTCCTCGGGCACCCAGCCGGTGAAGATGACCCTCTCCTTCAGCCCCAATTCCCTGACCAAGCGGCGGGAGTCTGGAAATAGCGGACTGTCCCGTCCAGGCAACCGACCGGCAATGACAAGTCTGACTTGCTGCTGCTTATTGACCAGCAGAGCAAAAGCCCTGAGCAAAGTAGAGAGGTTCTTGCGCTGGTCGAAGCCGCCCAGATAGAGAAGGTATCGCTCTGGCAGAGCATACTTTTGGCGGATCGCAACCAGTTGGGCCTCATCCTCCACGGGCTGGAATGCCTCGCCTGCGGCCTCGTAGGTGACGTGGACCCGTTCTGGCGGAATGTGCAGGCAACGCACGATGTCCCTCTGGGATGCCTGGGAAACGGTGATGATGGCCTCGGCCTTTCGGGCTGCGGCGGTCACTAATCGAGTGTATAATCGCACCAGGGGTGAACCACGATAGGCAGGTAAGATGAGGGGGATGAGGTCGTGGACGGTGACCACTGTCGGCACTGCTGGGAAGAGAGGTGAGGCGAAGTAGGGAACGTGGGCCAGGTCTACGCCCAGGCGACGACAAGCCAGGGGAAAAGACACCTGCTCGAACCAGAGCTTGGCCAGGTTTCTGCTTCCTTTGTCGAAGGGCGTCGCTAGAACATGCCCACCGAGCCCTCTGGAGACGGCTTCCAACTGCTTGCCGCCTGCTGATCGCTGAACGCTGGGGGAAAAAAGAACGTACTGATTCTCCGTGTCTAACCTTAATAACTCACGTAGCAAATTCTCCGTGTATTGTCCACTTCCTGTCGTCGGTTGGCCCAGAAAAAAGCCGTTAACGCCGATACGCATCCTCGGCTCCTCAGCCTTGGCTTCTGAAATATTCCGCTGTCCTCTTAAGTCCTTCGTCCAACCCCACCTGTGGCACCCAGCCTAACTCGTGCCGAGCCTTGCTGGCATCCAGGTAGATTTTGAAGACCTCACCCAGCTTTGGAGGGCCGTGGACTGCCTCCTTCTCATAGCCGGTGATCTCCTTCAGCCTGGCGAAGATCTCGTTTATAGAGGTACCGACCCCCCAGCCGAGGTTGTAAATCTGGCCATCGCCCTTTTCCATAGCCTTGATGTTAGCCTCCACGATGTCGCCGACGTAGACAAAGTCCCGCTCTTGCTCGCCGCTTCCGTTGATCACCGGCTCCTCACCCTTGAGCATCTGGCCGGTGAAGATAGCCACCACCCCTGCCTCGCCAAAGGGGTCCTGCCGGGGCCCGTAGACGTTAGGGTAGCGCAGGATGGTGTAGCGCAGGCCATAGTTGAGGCCGTAGAGGTGGAGGTAGTGCTCAACCTGGTGCTTGCTGGCCCCGTAGGGGTCGAGCGGGTTGATGGGGTGGGCCTCATCGGCGGGGAGGTACTCAGGCTCGCCGTAGACAGCCCCACCGGTGGAGGCGTAAATGAATCTCTCGACTCCGTACTTCCGGCTCAGCTCCAAGAGGTTAAGCGAGCCGATGACGTTGACCTCGGCGTAGAGGATGGGCTTCTCCATGGATTCCCGCACGTTCGCTCGCGCCGCCTGGTGATTGACGATCTCAGGGCGCTCAGTGGCGAAGACCTCTTCTAGGTGCCGGGCATCGCGGATGTCGAGGTGATAGAACCTCGCCCGTGGGTTGAGGTGCTCGCGCTTTCCTGTGGAGAGGTCGTCCACAACGGCCACCTCGTGACCCCCTTCGATCAGAGCATCCACCACATGCGAGCCGATAAAGCCCGCACCTCCGGTAACCAGAATTGTCATCGTCGCTCCCCTTTAGAGTTTTTATCCCTTGGAGGTTTCCTACCTCGTTCGCGGCTATTATACCCCTTCTCGGCAAATTCTCCAAATCCGAACGACAAAGCCCCCTCTCAGGCGAAGAGGAGGCTTGACAGAAGCTGAAACACTACAGCGAATTTAGAATAGAACGAATCAGGAGCAAAGAATTCGTTCCTTTCTCAATTCGACGTAGTCTTCTAGGCGGGTCTCCTCAAATATTCGAATCGTTCCCTCACTTGCGCCGGGGAGGCCGTGCCGGTGATGCCTATCTGCTGGATGGTAATGGAGGCGACGATGTTGCCCAGCAAAGCTGCCTCCTTGGGTTTGGCTCCGCTGCACAGCGCTGACACGACGCCGGCCATCACGCTGTCGCCCGCCCCGACGATGTCTATCCCACCCTCTACCGGCACGGCTGGAACGTGTCGGCAGCCCTCTTCCATGAACAGGAGAATGCCCTGCGACCCAGCGGTTAGAAAAACTGGTTTCTGGTTGCGGCGGAAGAGCTCTGCGCCGCACTCCCTGGCCACCTCCAGGGTGAACTCGCCTTTCCAATCCGGCCGCACGGCCAGCGTCGCCTCGCGCCGGTTGGGTTTGACGATAACATGCCGGAAGAGCCCGATCCGCTCGCGGGAGTCGGCGACGAAGATTTTGCCCGGATAGCGGAGCGCCAATTGCCAGATTTCCTCCCGCACCCGGTCGGTGATCACGCCGCAGTTGCGCTCCTGCACCTGGTCGGCGACCACCACGGCATCCACCTGTGGCACCAACGCCCGCAAACGGCCGATGACCAAATCCTCCACTTCCCCTAGCAGCGGCGAGCGGTTCTTGATGTCGAGCCGCTGGATCTCATACTCCCGGCCGTCGGGTTCCCGCATCATCCGCTTGGTGTAAGTCGGCGTGAAGAGGTCGGACCGCTGGATGAGCGGCTCGATGTCCACTCCCCTCTCCACCAGGCCCCGCCTGAGCTCGTAGCCCTCGCCGTCGTCGCCGATGACGCCCAGTGCCATGACCTTGACTCCCAGAGCCCGGAGGTTGAAGGTGACCGTCCCGGCCGCGCCGGGGCTACATCGCACCTCCACGACCTGATACGCCTCCAATCCTGTCTCCAGCGAGACCTCGCTCAGTCGCCGGTCAATGATCAGGTACTTATCGAGGAAGAAATCTCCCACCACTAGCATATGGACGTGAGGAAAGTTCTCCAGCAACTGGTCGAGGCGTTTTTCGTTCATTGGTAGATTGGTAAATTGGTGCATCAAGTTACCGCAGTTTCTTAATAACCTGCTGGTAGAGGTTAGGGAGCGTGGCCTGGTGGTCGCCACGGATGTAAAAACTCTCGCCGCCGTCCTGGACGGTGCGAACCAGGAGGGTTTTGTAGGGTCGGAAGTAGTAGTGCGCATCAGACTTGGCCGCTTCGCGGTGATAGTCGGGGCCGAGGTCCACCAGATCGAAGACGGCGGTGGTGAAGCGGTTGATGCGTTGCCCCTCCTGGCGAGCCACGTTGCGGGCCATGGCCAGCGCCTTGAGGAAGACCTCCGGGCCCATCACCGCCGTGCCGAAGTTCAAGAGCACCCCGCCCTGCAGATTGGCAATGCTGTGGGCCAGGGCCAGGAAATCGCGGTACGATGTTTCGCCCAGCGCCGCCCCATCGCAGTTGGGGTGCTCGTGGATGATGTCGTAGCCGATGCCCACGTGCACCGTCACCGGCACCCGCAGACGGTAACCCGCCGCCAATATGCTGACCTTGCGGCGCGGGAATTGCCCCTCCTCGATCATCCGCCCAACCGCCTCGCCCATCCCCAGGCCGTCGCGCGCCCCCTGCTTGATGGCCTCGTTGACGCGCCCCGTCTCCTCCCACAGCCCGAACTGCCCTTCCCGAATGTAGCGGGCCACGCTCTCCGTCGTCGCTCCGATGAGAGCCAGCTCGAAGTCGTGGATGGGCCCGGCCCCGTTCATGCCGACGTGGGTGATGATACCTCGCTCTATCAGGTCAACGACGAAGCGCGACAGACCACGCTTGATGACGTGCGCGCCCATCATCATGATCACCTGAGCCCCGGCCTGATGCGCCCCCGCCACGCGTTCCGCCACCTGGGCCAGCGCCGGTTCGTCGAAGGGTGGAATCGGATCGTCGAGCCGCAGGATGTCGTCCAGGGTCATATCGTGGGCGCGCTCGGACAGGGGCTTGAGCTGCAAATGGTTGCGGTCAAACACCGGGTAGGGCATGTCAGTTCTCCGCAAACAGGTAAGCCACCAGGCGCTCGTGTTCGTGGAAATCGGGGATGATGAGGTCGGCGCCGGCCTCAATCAGCCGTTGGCGCTTCCATTCGTTGATACCCTGGCGGTTGACGTAGCCGCCCGTAGGCCGGCCCTCATCGGAAGCGACCCCCACAGCGATGCCGCTCACGGCCTTGGTATCCTCGATCTCGACGTAGCCATCGCCAAAGGTTACGAATTCGGGACCACTCAAATGGTTTTCGTCAAGAATGCGCTCAATGACCATCTTCTTGGAGTAATTCTGGTAATCGTCCAGCGCGCCGTAGATGCTGGCAAAGTAGGACGACAGCCCCAGGGCCGCCGCCTCATCCAGCACGTAGACCTCGTCAGTACCCGAGGCCAGGTAGCAGGATACGCCACGGGCACGCAGGGCCTCCAGCATCGGCACTGCCCCGGGCACCATAATCTCTCCTGGCTCGATTTCGCCGTTCTTCAGCCCGGCCACGCGCCCCTTGATGCGCTCCCACAGCCGGGCCAGGTACATCCATTTGTATTCCAGAGGATCGAGCGGCTCTCCCCCACGCTGGCGTACCTCCTGGCAGAGCTGGATCATCTGATAGATGGTCTGCTTGCCCGTCAGCCGATCCACGAAGTCAGTGACCACGGCATATACTTCTTCCTCGGACTCGTGTCGCCTGTCCTGAGCCCTGTCGAAAGGCGGGGTCTCCAGCAGAACCTCGACCATCATGGGGATCATCACCCCCTGCCACCCCTCGCGGATGAGCGACACCGTGCCATCAAAGTCGAACAGGGCGTGGCGGATGTGGCCGCGGGGGATGTGGGGATTGATGATTTCGATGTGGGTGTTTTCCAGGAATGTCATGGCGATTAATACTCGTAGCAACTGCCGCCGATGAACTCCCGCAGCAGCGAGTCGGGCGGTATGGCCGAGCCGCTCGTAGGCCGGCCATCGTCCTCGACCGGGGTGACGGATCTCAGGAGGTGATACACACGCTCGGCGCGCATGAAGGCATCCTCGCGCAGCGGATCATCCCTGTACTGCTCCACCCACTTCTCGAAGTGGTCGAACAGCCTGGCCTGCATGACAGGGAGCTCGTACGGCAGACCGCTGTTGACAATGTAGTCGGTCGTGTTGACGTAGGGGATGATGTTGCGCAGCTCACTGCTGCGAACGTAGTGCCAGTGCTCCAGCGTTTGCTGCGGTTTGTAGGCGCGGTGAGTGGCGTCGCGGACCATGCGGCGCATCAACCGCAAGTCTGTCCAGCGAACGAACTTCCCATCAGGGCCCTTCATCTGCAACAACGGTTCGATGTACAGTTTGAACTTCAATTCGTCGTCCACGCTCCGCGTCATGTCGGCGAACAGGCCGTGCAGGCTGTCAATGAGGATGATGTCGTTCGGCCCGACCCGCATCGGAGTCTGAGCGTCGTGCCGCCCACCGGTCTTGAAATCATAGAAGGGAATCCACACCTCCTCCCCGGCGATCAGGCGCACCAGGTGCTCGTTGATGAGTTCCAGGTCGAGGGCCTGGGGCGTCTCAAAGTCGTAATCGCCGTGCTCATCCTTGGGGTGAAGCTCCAGATCGAAGAAGTAATTGTCAACGGTGAGCGGGACCAGGCTGAGCCCCATCTTCGTCAGCAGATGGCTGAGCTTGATGGTCGTGGTGGTCTTGCCAGAGGAGGAGGGTCCCGCGATGATGACGATTTTCACGCTGCCCCGACGCTCTCCGATCATCTCCGACGCAGTGGTGATGTCCTCGTTGTAGGCCCGGTCGGTTTCCCGCACGATCTCAGGGAACTCGCCCTGCGTGATGCGCGCGTTTAAGCGTGCGACGGTGTGAAGGTCGTGATCAACGGCCCAGTTCAGCACCTCCCAGAGCTTGTGCCAGGGGATGTTCTCGGAGGGATGGGATGAGCGCTGGGCCCGCTCCTTCCGCTGGCGGGCCCGTTCGTCGCGGTAGAGGATGAAGGCCTTGGCTGTTCTGGCGTGGCCGTTCTCAATCAGCACCTTCTCGGCGATGTCCTGGATCTCCTCGACAGCGGGGATGTGGCCTGGCGGCGTGGTCTCCTCCAGCACAGCCACGACCTGGTCGGCCAGCCTCTCCGCGACGGACCGGTCTCGGCCACCCACGGCCACAGCCGCCCGATAGATGGCGTTGGTGATGCGCTCTTTCCTAAACGGGACCACAGCGCCCGTTCGCTTGATCACTTGCTTAATCTTCGCCATGTCGTACCCCTTCAGGTGCAACGCACTTCGGAAGTGCGTTGCACCTGAGTTGCACCCTACCATCGTTCCCAAGCGCTCAGACAAGCTTCCAATTCCTCAGGCAGTTCTCTCCTTACGAGATAGTCCAACACGAATTCTCGATGGCTTTGCGCGGATGCAAAGTGTTCCCGGACAAAATCGCGATCTACGAGTGTACCATCACGTTCACCGATCCATTCCAGGTAGTTGGAATAGCGCCACTCCACCAAGTCTGCTACCAGTCCGTGTTTGACCGGATTGGCGTGGATGTAGCGACACAGATGTAATAGATGGGCTTCGTTTTCCACAAGGATGACCCTGTAGTTCCCCTCAAACAGTGTGCCGCTGTGTCCATAACGCTTGTTGTAGGCCTTGCTGTAGCTGTTGAAAGCCCGCTGCGGCAAAAGTCCGGCACGTTTTTCGCCATCCTGGCGGATCAAGAAGTGATAATGATTGGGCATCAGACAGTAAGCGATAGGTGTCAAGGCCAGTGAGCGGCAATAGGTCTTCATCTTGCGTAGGACGAAGAGGCAGTTGTCGGCCTCACGGAAGATTGAAATTCGGTGCGCGCTGCGATTGTAGAAGTGGTAGTAATGACCGGGGAGATATTCGGGTCTTTTCGTTGGCATAGCATTTTCCTCCTTCTCAGGTGAAACGCACCTCCGAGGTGCGTTTCACCTGGGCTTCCGCCAGGGCGACCCCACCCCACAGGGGCGCGTCGTCGCCCAGCGCCGCAGGCACCACGTCAAAGCGAACCTCTGGTAGCGCCGTCTCGCGGGCGGTGCGGCCGATTACCTCCCAAAAGCGCTCGCCTGCTTTGGTCACGCCGCCACCCAGCACGAAGCACCTCGGGTTCACCAGATTAGCCGCGTTGCCGATGCCCACCCCCAGCGCCCTGGCCGCAATCTCCAGTGCTTCCCAGGCCAGGTCGTCTCCCTGCGCTGCTGCCTGGGCTACCAGTTTGGCGGTGATCGCCTCCAAAGCCTGCCCTGAGTGAACCGAAGGAGCTTGCCCTGAGCGAATCAAAGGGTCACCCTCAGCCAGGGCGCGCAGTATCCGCCCCCGGTCTGGCTGCGCCTTCAGCCATTCGCGGGCCCGTTGCGCGACGTACGGCCCTGAGGCCAGCCGCTCGACGCAGCCCCGCTTGCCGCACAGGCAGACCGGGCCGTCTGGGTCCACGACCGTGTGCCCGATCTCGCCGGCCATCCCGTCTGCGCCGCGCCAGGGCTGCCCATTCAGGATCCAGCCTCCGCCGACGCCGGTGCTGACGGTGATGTACATCAGGCTGTCGTAACCCTGCCCGGCGCCAAAGCGATACTCGCCCAGGGCCCCCGCGTTGGCGTCGTTGTCCACGGCGGCGGGCACTCCCAACCGCTCTTCCAGCCACTCCCGCAGCGGCATCTCCTCCCAGCCAGGCACGTGGTGGGACAGCAGCACCAGGCCCCGGGCCGCGTCCACCGGCCCGCCGAAACTGACCCCCACCGCGGCCAGAGGGGCTTCGGCCGTGGCCAGCAGGTCTCGTGCCAGCCCCATCATGATCTCCAGGTCGCTCTGGGCGTTGCTGCCGGGCGGTGAAGGGACCCTCCTATGGGCCCACCAGCGGCGCTCGCCGGATGCGGCCAGCTCGGAAGTGGAAACGGCGCCCGCCGTCAGCTTGGTGCCGCCGAAATCCAGGGCTAGCAGAAGCCCTTCCCGCTCCACTTCTTTTGGTTCCTTTCGCGTTCCAATCACTTCCTCTTCACTCCATCCCTTGGCGTATGACGACAAAGATGGTGTGGAGAACCACCCATTGGCCGTCCTCAGCGTGCTGCATGGCGTCGGGGTGCCGGGAATCGGCGGGCACGATGACGCACACGTCCACCTTCTCTTTGAGCTTGCCGCCTTCGAAAGCCGTGATGCCGATGGTGGTGAGGCCGCGCTTCTGCGCCACGTCCATAGCTCGCAGCACGTTGGGCGAGTTGCCGCTGGAACTGATGGCTATGGCCACATCGCCCGGCTCGGCCAGCGAAGCCAGCGGCTCGGCGAAGACCGTCTCGTAGCCGAAGTCGTTGGCGTAGGCCGTCAGCAGCGGGACATTGTCGTTCAGGGAGATCACCTTGAAGCGCGTCTTCCCCTCGCGCACCGTTCCCTTGCCCAGGTCGCAGGCAAAGTGCGAGGCCATGGCCGCGCTGCCGCCGTTGCCCATGACAAAGATCCGCCTCCCCTCAGTTCGGGCCAGGGTTAGGATGTCAATGGTGCGAGCGATCTCGGCCTGGGGCAGGTTTTGCAGAATCCGGCCTATCTCGTCGAGATACTTCTGGATGTATTCCACTTTCTATTCCCTTTCCAGTAGAGAGTTCTGCACAAAACACTCAACGAATACTTCGGCAGGCTCAGTACAGGTTCAGAATAAAGCGAATTGACCGTAGAAAACCTGTACTGAGCCAGAGTATTCGTTCCATTCTCAATTCGCTGTAGTGTCTCGGCCCTAGAAATTATACCACAGACACCACAGAAAAGAAATGGGCCATCCCAGGATGCCCCATTAGTCCGTTAAATTCTCCCCGCCCGTTGTACCTCTCGGTGCCCCCTTTACCCTTTCAGCGACCCCGCCATCAACCCGCGCATGAAGTAGCGACCCAGGAAGATGTACACCAGCAGGGTGGGCAGCGCGGTCAGGAGCGCGCCGGCCATCTGCACGTTCCACTCCACGATGTAACTGCCCGCCAAGTTGTTCAGACCGACGGTGATGGGCTGGCTTGCGGGGTGACTGGTGATCGTAGCGGCGAACAGGAAATCATTCCAAATGGAAGTGAATTGCCAGATCATCACCACCACGAAGCCCGGCACGGATAGTGGAAATAATACGTGCCGGTAGATGCCAAAAATGTTCGCCCCATCTATCTTGGCCGCTTCGATCAACTCTGTGGGTATGTTGGCGTAGTAGTTGCGGAAGATCAGGGTGGTGATGGGGATGCCATAGATCACGTGGGCCAGGATCAGGCCCGGAATGGAGCCGTAGAACTTAACTCCAAAGATGTTTATCCTCTGAAGTACCTGCACCAGCGGGATGAGGATGCTCTGATAGGGGATGAACATGCCGAAGAGAAGCAGCGGGAAGAGCACGTCCGAACCCCGGAACTTCCACTTGGCCAGGATGTAGCCGTTGATTGAGCCCCACATGGCTGAAATGATCGTGGCCGGCACGGTGAGGTAGACGCTGTTCATGAAGTTCACGTTGAGCCCACGGAAGCCTTCCACTTCGCTGCCGAACCAGGCCTTCATGTAGCTGTCAAAATGCAGCCCCGTCGGCAGGTTCCACATTCGCTGCAGATTCACCTCGGCAAAGCTCTTCAAACCGGTGGCGATCAGGACGTACACCGGCATCAAGTAAAAGATGGCGAAGGCAACCAGGACGACATAGAGTACCACCCGCTGCCAACGTATCGGCGGCTTCTTGCTTCTACGCAGTTTGCGTGTTTGGGTGGTCATAGTTCAGCCTCCGTGCGGATGCTCCATGCCAGGTATGGGACGATGAGGACGGCGACCATCACCAGCAGGATAATGGCAATCGCTGCCCCCCGGGCGAAATGGTTGCCTCTGAAAGTAGTGTCCCACATGAAATAGGCGGGGACGTCGGTGGCAAAGCCGATGCCGGGACCGGTCATGGACACGATGAGGTCGTAGATCTTGAGCGAGATGTGACCCAGGACGATGACGGCGCTGAGGGTGATCGGTTGCAGAAGAGGCAGAATAATGTGCCGGACGATCTGCACCTCCGAGGCTCCATCCACCCGCGCTGCCTCGCGCAGATCTTCGGGTACGGCGCGCAAACCGGCCAGGTACATGGCCATAGTGTAGCCGGACATCTGCCAGGTGGCGGCAATGGCCACGGCCATGATCCCGATTTTGGGATCGGTATACCATCCCGTCTTGAGGAAACCCAGCCCGACCATGTCGAATAGCGCATTGATCCCCGTGCTGCCCAACTCGGCGCTGCCAGGGTTGAGCAACCAGCGCCAGACCACACCGGTGACGATGAAGGAAATGGACATCGGAAACAGGTAGATACTGCGGAAGATCCCTTCGCCCCTGACGCGCTGGTCCAGCAAGAAGGCCAGCACGAAGCCGATGATGAGACAGGAAATCAAGAACAATACCGTGAACACCACGGTGTTGCGCAGGTCAATCTGAAAACGCTGGTGGGCAAACAGTTTCCGATAATTGCTTAGCCCAACCAGGGTGAAGTCGGGGAGCAGCTTGTCCCACTTGGTCAGCGAGGTGTAAGCGGTCCAGCCGATAAAGCCATACACAAAGATAGCGATGGCAATCACCGCTGGCGAGATCAGCAGGATTGAGACAACCCGCTCCCAACTCCAACGTCGCATAGGTCTCTCCTAAATGTAACTGCACGAAAGTTCTTTGCACCTTATCCATGCACCCAAACTGCTACCTAGGGGCGTCCCCGCTCCGTGTGGGGGCGATTCGGCCACGAAATCGGGGCGAGGACGCCCCTCCATAGCAGGGGAAAGTCAAAAGAACTCTCGCCGACCTACTCAGAAGGTTCCAAAAACATGGAGCGAGGCAGCCCAACCCTTTGGACTGCCTCGCTGGTTAGCGATGCTTACTGGCAGATGCCAGCATCCACGCAGGCTTGCTGCAAGCCAGCCTGTGCGGCGGCTACATCACCAGAAGCGACGAACAGGGTGAGTACGTCCTTGTAGTCTGTGGCCCAGGATTCGTAGGCCGCTGCCCCGTGAGCCACGCTGGCCACGATGGCGTCCTGGCCCCAGTCAACCATAGCCGATTGCAGGTAGGTGTTGAACAACGACGGGTCGCAGTCGGTGCGGGCGCAGATGGAGCCCTTCTGAGGATTGAAGGCTTCCTGCCCCTCCAGAGAACCGCAGACCTTGAGCCAGTTGAGGGCGTTCTCCACGTTCGAGGCAGCCTTCGGCATAGCGAAGCTGTCGGACAGGGCGACGAAGATGCCCTGGGTGCCCGGCGGGGGTGCCCAGCCGTAGCCGGTGAAACCCTTGGACGTGAACCAGCCATCGGTCCAGTCGCCCATGATCATCATACCGCCCGTGCCCGCGATCAAGAACTCGCCCGCGCTATCCCAGGTGTGTGCCGAGTGATCGGGATTGGCATAGCTGAGCATCATCGTGAAGTTTTCCAGCGCCTGGGCAACGTCCGCACCGGTCCACGCAGTAGCACCAGTCCATAGGCCACTGTACGCCTCAGCGCCCAGAGTGCCGGCCAGGATGTCCTCAAAGATGTGTCCCGCTTCCCAGCCATCCTTGGAGCCCAGGACGAACGGCGTGATGCCTGCGGCTCTCAGCGCCTCGGCCACAGTCACGAACTCATCGAAGTTGGCTGGTGGCGTCAGGCCGTTGGCCTCAAAGACTGCTTTGTTGTACCACAGCACGTTGGAGCGGTGGATGTTGACGGGGACACCCCAGTAGTGGCCGCCGTAGGCCTTTAGCATCGTCACCAGGTCCGCTGGGAAGACCGCCTCGAGGCCCTCGGAGGCATAGAGGTCGTCCAGGGGTTCGAGATACTGCTCCGCGCTGTAGCTCTCGGCCTCCAGGCCGGCGTGCAACTGGAAGGTGTCCTCCGGATCGCCGCCGATGAGCCGGGTCTTTAGCCCCGCTTTGAAGTTAGTGCCCGCGCCGCCAGCCATCGTGGCGTTGACGATCTCGACGTCAGGGTATTTCTCTCTGTAGATCCTGAACATCCCGGCCAGGCCTTCGGCCTCCCCGCCGGCTGTCCACCAACTGCCGACGACGAGCTGACCGCTGGCCCTCTTACCGAACAGGAGCGCCGGTTTGTCGGGGTCATAGGCCGCCATGAACGCTTCGGCTTCTGCCTCGCTGGGGATCGCGAGCTTCCAGCCTGGATGGATGACGTCGGCGTTGGCGATGTAGGCAAAGGTCGAGTCTTCGATGTTCTTCTGGTTAGTGGCGGCCATGATCGCCGGCCAAGCGAAACCGGAGCCCAGGTACTTCTCGCCCAGGGCCCACAGAGTATCGCCTAGCTTGATGGTGTAGGTCAGCTCCTCCTGAGCTGGTGGAGCAGCACTGGCCACGCTCACCCCTAGCGTCACCAACATGGCGAGCAGCACAACCAGATTGATAAGTTTCCTCCTAGACATTTGTTAGCTCCTCCTTGGGTCTTGAAATAATCGGAAATCGGATAATCCTACATTTTCCTGCGATAGGCATCCCCCCTTTCTGTTGGCTTAACGTTTTCGCCGCGCCGAAGGCGCAGCCCGGCCACGGGTTAGCGGAAGTAACAAGCCACCCTCCTTGCACATCGGTGTTCCATCAACAGCCTCGTGGCTGTGGTGATCGAAGGTCACGGTGACTTGATCAAATCCTCGACCTCGGCGACAACCTGTCTGAACACGGAGAGCTTCAGGCGAGCAATCTGTTGGATGAGCATCGAGTGCTCCAGCCACGCGATCGCATCAGCCTTGATCTTGCTTTTGGGTCTCAGCGTGCCCGGCTGTTCAACATCTGTGATATCGACAATGATCGAATAAGGCGCTGGCCTGAGATTGGTTGTCAGGCCACAAACCGCAACATCGGCCGATTGCTGGTTGTACGCATCGTTCGACAGAATGAACACAGGCCGAACCTTCTGGCCAGAAAGGTCAGAAAACGGGAAGGGAACCAGGACAATGTCTCGTTGCCTATAAGTACTCATTCCAGACCTCGTCCTCCTTGTTATCCCAGAGTTTTGCGAAAACGCTTTCCGCGGCGCTCTGAAGCTGGCTGTGGAATGTCCTATCGTCGTCCGGTTCCGGAATGACAACAAGTACCTCTATGTCTTCGGGAAAGTCGATGTCTTCGAGCAGTTCGACAACCCGATTGCCTTTGTATATTGCGGAGAGTGTCTTCATTAGACTCCCCTTTCCGGCTTCTGATTTCGCATAACGGGCAGCGGATGGCGAAGTCTCGCCCTATGGCCGGTGATCGTTTCGCCTCATCCTTACCACTCCAATGGGCCTCAGATCATAAGCGATAAAGCGAAGGGGGTGACAAGCTATCTCGCGCAGCGGAAGCCGACATCGTCGTTGGCCAGGCTCACGGAGCTGGCACTCCGTTCGGTGGTGCGCACCAGATTCTGGTCGCTGAACCACCCCCCCCCTCGGATTACGCGGTACTTCTCGCCAAAGTACTGGGCCTCGGAGTCGCCGCCCAGATAGCCTGGGTACGGCTGGAACCAGTCGCTCGTCCATTCGGCCACGTTACCCGCCATATCCATCACACCATAGGGGCTGCCCCCGGACGGGAAGCTCCCCACAATGGTGGTCCCCCGGTAACCCGCCTCCTTGACGTTCGCTTTGTTCACATCCCAATCGTTCCCCCAGGGATAGACGAACCCCTCGGTGCCCCGAGCCGCCTTCTCCCACTCTGCCTCGGTAGGCAACCTCTTCCCTGTCCACTCACAGAAAGCTTTGGCATCGTTCCAACTCGCCTTCACCACAGGATGCTTGGGCTTGTCCTTAGCATAGAACCGCCAAGACGTGTCACCTGCCTTCTCAGCATCGGTCACGTAGCCTGTCTCTTCCACGAACTTAGCGAACTCCTCGCTGGTCACCTCAAACTGGTCAATCTCAAAGGCCTCGACGGAGACCGTGTGCGGCGGCCGCTCAACCTCATGGTCGCTACCCATGGTGAACTCCCCAGCAGGGATGGCGATCATGGGCACTTCCACCTTTACGGGCGGAGGAGGTAGCGTGGGTGTGTCCGTCGGCTCGGCCGGGGTTATGGGGGCTACCTCAGTAGCGCTAGGTGTCTCGGCCTCCTCGGTTACGCCAGGTGTGGCAGTAGGCTCAGGAGGGGGGACCGGGGTATAGGTCGGCGTTGGTGGAGGTGGTTTCGGTGTGGGAGTAGGCAATATCTCGACTACAGCAGGCATCGCGGCAGTTGGAGAAGGCTCAGCGGCACGCCCGCAGCCAACGATTGAAACAATAAGCAAAAGCATCCAAATCCGGGAAAACTTTTTCATCAGCGGCACTCCTTTCAAAATCGGAATAGTGGTAATTTGAACACTATTATATACTCCTATTTTCGCCTTGTCAAATGCACGAAATCAGAATTCGCTGGCCGTTCCTTAGCGCCGCGCCGGGCTGGGTCGCCCTACCGCCGTGAAGATTAGCTCTGCCCCCAGGAAAATCTCCTGTCCCCAGCCCGCGCCCACCCTCGCCCGGCGATCCGCGCGGGCCATCTGCACCTCCACCTGCCCTGCACCCGCCTGGCGGGCCAACGCTTCAGCACGGGCAGACATCACCTGCTGCGCGTAGTGCACGGCCTGCTCCAGGTACACGAAGTCGTGCACGCCGTCGGGTAGGTGCAGGCGGAATCGCTCACCCCCGTCCAGCGGGCTGATCAGCACCCGCAGGCGCTGCATGACGCCGCCCGCCACGGCCCCCACCGCGTTCGCCACCTCCGCGTGGGGTGGGATGATCAGCTCCGTGTGCAGTTGCTCGGCCACGCGGGGCATGTAAGCCTCCACCGGCGCGCCAATGGCCACCAGCGGCCGCCGCAGCGTCACCTCGCAGTTCAGGTCCCCGTCCCGCGAGATGTTGAGCGCGCGGTTGAGCAGCGCTGCTGCCGTCGGCTCCCTTTCCCAATCAGGCGGACCAACCTCGTCCTCCAGCACCTTGCTCACTAATTCCGTCGCCACCCGGTCCGATACCCTCTGCACCACCTGCTCGCACAACGCTTCCACCGGCAAGCCCGCCTGCGCGGTCAGTAACTCCGCGCCCCGTCGTGACGCCTCCGCATTCCAGCGCTGGAAGCGGCCCAGGACGTGCAGTGCGTCCGTCGGCGTGAAGCCGGCCCGCTGCACTACGCGGCGTGCCTCCAACTCCTCAATCCGCCGCCGGAGCAGCCAACCGTAACGCGTCTCGCGGACCAGCAAGGCCAGCGATTGCGGCCCCGCTTCCAGGCGGCGCAGCAAGGCCATGTCCTCGTCCGAGAGCCAATTGACACGCCGTGGCCACGATACCACAAACTGGGCGTGCCAACGAAGTTGGCCTACATCTTCCCTCTTTGGCGATGCGGCCTGACGGCGAAGCTCGTCTATCACCTCAGGATGCTCGCTGGCCAGCAGGCAGAGGGGCACGACACGCCGCGGGCCGATGAGCAGCCGCCCCTGGCGGTCGAAGCGCACATGGCTATCGCCGCCCAGCCCTGTCGTGTGCACGTCCACCGCCTCGACCATCGTCCGCCAGCCGCCGACCCGCGCTCCCTCCGGATTGAGGCGAGGCTGGCCGTCGCGCAGCGCGGCGATGTCGGTGGTCGTCCCGCCCACGTCTACCACCCACACGCCCCGCCCTGAGTTAATCGAAGGGTCACGCCGTCCGGCCAGATGCCAGGCACCCACGGCACTGGCCGCCGGCCCGGAGAGGACGGTCTCAATGGGGCGTTGCATGGCCCACTCAGCCCGCACCAACGAGCCGTCCCCCTTGACGACCATCAGCGGGGCGGCGATGGCCTGCTCGTCCAGCGTCCGGCGCACGGTGGCGATCAGCTCCCGCAACAGCGGGATCAGGCGGGCGTTGAGGGCCACCGTCGTCGCCCGCCGCACGGCGTTGAGACGGGTGGTCAGCTCGTGGCCGCAGGTGACGGGCAGGTCAGCCAGCTCCTCTACTAACGCCCGCACCCGCAGCTCGTGCGTGGGATTGCGCACGCCGAAGTAGCCTGACACGGCGAAGGCCTCGACCTCGTCACGCCGGGCCAGGATGGCCTCCCGCGCCGCGTCCTCGTCCAGCGGTGCGACCTCATTGCCCAGCACGTCGTGGCCGCCGCGCAGGTAGACGACGTCGTCGGTTACCAATTCCTGCTGGAAGCTGTATTGTTCCATCAACTCCCGATCGTAGCCAATGAGCAACAGGCAGACCGGACTGTCCTGCCCCTCGGCGATGGCGTTGGTCGCCAACGTGGTCGAGAGAGCCACCAGGTTCACGGCCTCCGGCGACAGTCTCTGTTCTGCTTCAAACACAGCCACCATAGCTTCCCCTATGCCGATGGACAGGTCGTGCCGCGTGGTCAACGCCTTGGCTGCCGCCAGCACCTCGCCCGTGGCATGATCCACCAGCACGGCGTCGGTGTACGTCCCGCCGGTATCAATCCCCAACGCAACCGTCATGCTTCACTCTCTCGGCGCCGCCAGCAGGTGTCCCGCAGGGCGCAGATGTGGCAGACCGATCCCACCTCGTGCGACTCGTAGCCGGGTCCCAGGCCGATGACCATGGAGACCGACTTGTGCGGCTCCAGCACGCAGTACTCGTTTAGTCGCACGCCGATGTCGGCCAGGGGCAGCAGACTACACAGCTCCCGCTGCCCCTGCACTGGCCAGCCGACCAGCCCCCCGGGGCTGAGCGCGGGGCTCACGCCCCAGCCGCGCCCGGCGGCCCGCTCCTCGGCCAGGCGGCGCAGTCTCTCACCGACCATGCCCAGCGCCATGACCCCCACGCAGTCGAGCATGTAGGAGAGCAACGGCTCGCCCGCCCTGTACAGTTCGCTCACCCGCGCCTCCAGCGCCGGGCCGATGGTGTAGACCGTCACCAACAGCCACTTCGCCGGGGCCAGCAGATCAGCATGAGGACCAATCTTCAGCGATAGGTCGGCGGTGAGATGCAGTGTCTCTCCATCGACTTTCTGCACCGACCCCCATGCATACACCGCCTGGGGTTGCCACAAGCTTGCCCCCAGAGCAATTGCCTTCTCAAGCGCCGCTAGCAAATCTGGCCGCCGCCGCAGGCGCTGGGCTCTCAATATGTCCTGGGGATCAATGGTGATCTCTAGGGCAGATAAAACATACTGCTTCATACCGAGACCTTCCCACTGCGACTCAAACCGCCGAGCCGAGGGCACAGAGCCCAAGGGCACACTTGCCACACACATCGGTGAGGCCCAGGTCGGCAAAGTAGGCATCCACCTCCAGGCAGCGCCGGTAGCATAGCCCCTTATCCAGCCCTTCCTCAGTCAGAGCACCTACCGGACAGAGCTCTACGCATTGCCGACAACTCCCATCATGGTAATAAAGGCATCGCTGCTTCCCCATGACCGGAGTGGGTTCCAGCTCAGCATCCGTGACCAGGCTGCCAAAGCGGCCAGCACAGCCAGCATCGGTGATGAGCATATGATGTAGACCGAAGCTGCCCACGCCAGCTATGGCAGCCACGCTCTTGTGCGACCAGCGGCTGACCAGGGAGACAGGGTCGAAGTTATGGGTGGCCGGCTCCGAGGCTGCCCTCACCCCTCGTCCGGCCAAGATGTCCGTCAGGCGCTGGCAGATGCGGGCAATGAGCTGGTTGGTTTCGATGTAGGCCATCGCCCACTCCCGGGCCACATCGGAAGCCCGTCGGTTGGCTTCGACGACCTCCTCAGCGAAGGGTAGGGAAAACGCAACTACCGATCGGGCACCGGGCAGGAGGTCCTCAGGAAGAAGATGTTGAGGGGTAGCCACCTCCCGCAAGCGGGCGAAGCCCGGGTTAGCGGCGGAGGCAAAGGCGATCAGCGGAGGCCGATAGGGGGTCTCTGTCTCTGCGTTTTTCACCATCTCCCCAATGGTCGCTCGGATTAAGGCCTCAAGATGCAAGGAAGGCACGTCTCACCCCCTAAAATAAGCAATGGTAAGGGCGAGCCTGACATATGCCCCAGCGATCGTCAACCCCGCCCTATAATCTTCGGTAGCCTGTTGTTCCCCCGTTTACCGTCACAGCAGCGCGAGTTCCTACTCCTCCCCCCGGTGGCGCTCATCGGCGGCGGCGACGATGGCCTTGAGCCTGGCGTGCACGTCCTCGGGGATGGGATCTGGCTCGTAGTTCTCAATGAGGTCAATGACCTTCTCCCGCACCCGTTGGGCCATGGTCTTCCGGCCCCTGGCCTCCCAATCCTCCCAACGCCTGCGGTCTATGAGACTGGGGAACCAGAACTCCTCCTTGAAGTGCTTCAGGGTATGCTCGTCGCCCAAGTAGTGGCCTCCGGGCCCCACTCGGTCGATGACCTCCAGTGCCAAGTTCTCCTCGTCCACTGTGATCCCACGCATGATGCGCTTAACCATGCCGATGACCTCGTCGCTCATGACCAGCATGTCATCGGAACCGACGAGCCCGGATTCAAGATAACCCACGTCGTGAATGAGGTTAGCCCCTGAAAGGGCAGCCATAGCGATGGAGATGGCCGCTTCGATGGCTGCTTGCTGGTCCAGCACTTTGGCATCGCCGCAGCCAGCGGTGGAGAACATAGGCAGCCGCAGCCACTTGGCGATGTCGGTGAAAGCCGCGCTGAGCAACGAGAGCTCAGGCGCCCCATAGGATAGTACCGCCAACTTCATGTCCAAGATGGACACCACCCCTCCGATGATGATGGGTGTGCCCTTCTTCTTGAGTTGACCTATGACGATGCCAACCAGGCACTCAGCCAGGGCCTGCACCAACAGCCCAGCCAGTGTTGTGGGGCCCGTGCCGCCAGCTATAGGGCAGGGAGTATAGATGGCCGGGATGCCTTTTTCCGCACAGAACAGGAGTTTCTCCACAGCCTCCTTAGAGTGGAACAGAGGCGAACTAGGCTCGATGTAGATCACGAAGAGGGGGTTCTTAGTGAACTCCTCCTCCCCACCCAACACGGTGCAGGCCATTTCGTACTGATCGGCCAAGCCTTCTGCGTCCACGGCCGTGATGACAAAAGGTTTGGTGCATCCCTCCAGCATAGCCAGGAATTGATGGCGGTCGTAGGTGTTGACAGGCACGTCCGAGGTCAACCCATGGGACATATGGAAATCTATATTGGGCAAAGCGTCAGATATCTTGGCCGCGTTGTAGATATCCTTGTAGGTGAATTGTCGCCGTTCGTCGGTGTAGGGATCTATCATGAACGGGCAATCGGACCCGGTGCCGAAGTAGATCTTGTCCTTCTCTAAGGCGATCCTGTATTTGCCATTACGGCCGGTGAGCGCGATGCGCTCCGGCGTGGCTGCCAATCCAGCCTTAACCAGCCAGGGAGGAATATGGACTAGATTCTCGTCTTCGACCACCGCCCCAGCTTCTTTCAGAAGCCTGAGAGCTTCCTCGTGGTAGACCTGTGTCCCGGTGCGCTCTAACACCTCCAGCGCGCCGTGATAGATCTCCTCGATCTGATCGTCGGAAAGGATACGAAACACAGGTGTAGCATTGACCTTGTAATTTACTCTCATGGTATACCTCCTCTCAATACACTTGCCCTCAGCCCAGCAGAGAAGAGGGCTGTCGCGTTATCGCACAATCAGTGAAAGACTTTTATTGTCCCGATTTGCTTCCAGGCGACGCAACAACCGAATCTTCGCTGGATCCATTTCGGGTAGATCGGTTACATCGCGCGTCTACCCCTTCTGCCATGCTCTTCAGCACCCAGCAAGCGGTTGAGCACCGCAGACTCACAGGGGCATTTTAGGCGCTTGTGAGTTTTCTGGCCATCGCGATCCCTGCCGGGGCATCGGAAGCATAGCCGTCGGCGCCGATCTTCTCCGCGAAGTCCCTTGTTAGTGGCGCGCCGCCGATCATGACCTTGACTTGGTCGCGCAGCCCCGCCTCCTTCAGGGCCTCGATGGTGACGCCCATATTTCGCATGGTCGTCGTCAGCAGCGCCGACATGCCCACGATATCCGGCTTCTCCTTCTTGACAGCTTCGACGAAGGCCTCCGGCGCTACGTCCTTGCCCAGGTCAACCACCTCAAACCCGGCGCCCTCCAGCATCATGCCTACCAGGCTCTTCCCAATATCGTGCAGGTCACCCTTAACGGTGCCTATAACTACCCTGCCGATCATCTTGGCTCCAGCCTCATCAAGCATAGGTTTAATGACCCCCAGTGAGGCCTTCATAACCCTCGCCGAGAGCAAAACCTCCGGGATGAACATGTTGCCCCTCGCCATTTCATCGCCAACGTGGTCCATGCCCGGCACCAGACCGTTGTCTAGTATCTCCTTGGCGCTCAAGCCTTCCTTTAGGGCTCGCTCTGTTATCCCCACGATGGCATCATAGTTACCCTCTATAACTGTCTTAGTGATCTCAGTTAATACCTCGCTCATCGCAGTCCCTCCTCTCGTAGATTTAGTGTATCTGTTCACCTTGTGCTCGCAGTGGACGCTAGTCCACTGCTCCGAGGCCGCTGGACTAGGGTCCAGCGGGAGCAGGTGAATAGTACAATTTAGTCTAACACGGTATTTATGGGGGCTGGAAATCCCCAGAATTAATTGGCTTCTGAGGCCATGAGCAGATCAGTGCTGACCTCCCGTCTCATTTCTCCGCGATTCGATCCTCGGCCGCAGTCAGGATAGCATTGATCTTCTCTTGGGCATCCTCTGGTAATGGTGGTGAGACCTCATAGGTATCCAGGATCTGGTTCAGCTTCTCCTGCACCCGCTCGCCCAAGGTCTTCCTGCCACCGGTCTCCCAACTCTCAAAACGCCTGCGGTCAATGAGCTCAGTCCGCCAAAACTCTTCCTTGAAGTGCTTAAAAGTATGCTCATCCTCCAGATAATGGCCACCGGGCCCTACGCGGCCAATGACTTCCAAAGCCAGGGTTTCCGGCGTGACCTGGATTCCGCGCAGGATGCGTTTCACCATGCCGATTACCTCATCCATCATCACCAACTGCTGAAGCGAGCCCGATATGGCCGACTCAAGATAACCCACATCGTGGATCAGGTCGGCTCCAGAAAGCCCGGAGAAGAGTACGGAAAGGGCCCCTTCCAAGGCTGCCTGTTCGTCCAAGATCTTGGAATCACTGCATCCGCCAGTGCTCCACACAGGCAACCCCACGTATTTAGCCAAGTCTGTAAGGGCAGCCTGGAACAGCGAGAGTTCCGGTGCACCGTAAGCTAGCACTGCCGCCTTCATGTCCATGATAGACACCACACCTCCCATAAAGAAGGGGGTGCCTGGATTGAGCAATTGAGTAACCACTAAGCCCAGCCACGACTCTGCCGCAGCCTGCACCAGCTCACCGGCTGCCGTGCTGGGAGCAGTGCCACCACCTATAGGGCAGGGGGTGAAGATTAATGGGATACGGTGCTTAGCACAGTATACCACCTTGTCCATGGCCTCCTTATTGCTCGTCAAGGGCGAGAGGGGCTCACAGTAGAAGATGTAATTGGGCCGACGGGTGAAGGCTTCCTCGCTCCCGGCCACAGCGATGGCCATTTGATGGATATCATGGCAGCCATCCACAGTGTAGGACCAGGCCACGATGGGCTTGCCGGTGTTGGCGATCATCTCGCCGAACTCGTAGATGTCGGATAGGTCAGGGTGCACATCGCTGATAGTGCTCAAACCCTCCACGAAATCAATGTTAGGCAGAGCGTCGCAAACCATAGCTACAGTACCCGCATCCTCTCGCAGGAACAGCCGCCGCTCACCAGTACGCGGATCGCGGAACTTAGGACAGGTCGGGCCAGGCCCATAGTGAGGACAGTTGGGGCTGACGACGATGTTCTTGGCCGGATTGCCCTGCCAGCTATAAGTGGTGAATCTGCGAGGGGCCGTGGCCAAAGCCTTTTCCACCAGAAAGGCTGGTATACGCACCCGCAGGCCGTCCACCCAAGCGCCGTTCCCCTCCAAGAGGCGGCGGGCTTCCTCGTGATGGACATCGAGTCCGGTGTGCTGCATTAATTGCAACGTAGCCATGTACAACTCTTGGAGCTGATCATCGGATAGGACACGAAATTGAGGAGCAGCATTCACCTGATAATTAACTCTCATGGACCTGCCTCCCTTCACTAGTAGTTCCTTTATGCCGTTCTACCGGCAGCCTCCCGTCGCTGACGATAGGCCTTGATCCAGCGAGCGCCGTATTCATCACGCCCCATAGAGAGATCAGCCGCCAGAATAGCCTTGACGATCTCCTCATGCAGCGGGTTGGCGATGGGACAGGTTAAGCCAGCGCGGATGGCCATAGCAATAAACGTGGCGTTAAGAGCGCCCCGATCGGGCATTCCAAAGGAGATATTGCTCACCCCTATGGTGATGTTGACGCCGAACTCCTTGACGATCATCTCGGTTGCGTCCAAGGCTATCCTCCCGGCAAGGTGGTCGGACCCCACCGTCAGCACCAGTGGGTCAATGACCACGTCTTCAGCCGGGATGCCCAGCTTGCCCGCCCGCTCGATGATCTTGGCCGCCACCTTGAATCGCCCCTCTGTCGTGGGGGGGATACCCTCATCATCCATGCACAAGCCAATCACGGCTGCGTTATGCTCCTTGACCAATGGCAGCACCTTCTCCAATCGCTCTTCCTCACCGGTAACCGAGTTGACCAGAGGCTTACCACTATAGATTTTCAATGCCGCTTCCAGCGCTTCTGGGTCGGCGGTATCAATGCAAACGGGCGCATCGGTGACCTCGCGAACAGCTTTAATCGCCTTTGCGAGCAGGGCTGCTTCGTCGCCACCGGGCACGCCAACGTTGATGTCTAAGATACCGGCTCCCGCTTCGACCTGAGCTATGGCATCCTGGCGCACAATGTCGAAGTTTTCTTCCCTCAGTGCCGCCTGTAGCATCTTCCGCCCAGTGGGATTGATGCGCTCGCCGATGATGATGCAAGGTCGATCACGGCTGATGAGGATCTTCTTTGTCTTAGATGTGATGATAGTCGTGAGATTCTCCGCCATTTTCCCCTTTTTGACGGTTGGTGCTGACTATGCAGCGTTGAAACTAAAACCCATTGCGAGAGGATCCTCCGGGTCGATTACGAACTGCTGGATGCCGATGATGTAGGCGCTGCTGCCCACACGGGGCACCACCGCCTTAAACCCTCCCGCGGTCACTTCCCGCAATAGCCCGCCGTAAAAAAGTGTACCAATGATACTTTCGTGGACAAATGGCTCCTCTATCTTTAACTCACCTTTGGCATACAACGCTGCCATCCGGGCGCATGTGCCCGTCCCGCACGGCGAGCGGTCCATAGACCCTTGGCCGAAGATCACCACATTGCGGGCATGGGCCTCGGGGTGCGACGCGGGAGCGGTAATTTCGGTCAGTTCCACCCGGTTAATGTGCTTCTCAACAGGGTGCTCTACCTTCACCTGCTCATTCACCGCCTCCCGAATACGTAAGCCTAAGTCCACCAATCGCTGAGCATTGGACGGCTCTACCGTTACACCCAATTGATCGGCGGACACCAGGGCGAAGAAGTTGCCACCGAACGCGATATCAACGGTGATCCGTCCCAACCCTGCTACTTCCACTGGCACGTCGCCGCGATACAAAAAGGCAGGCACGTTCTCGATCCACCCCTCGCGCGCCCTTCCATCCTTGACGATAACGTGGGCATGTACCAAGCCAGCCGGCGTATCGAAGATGATCACGGTCTCGGGCTCCTTTGCCTCGGCGATGCCCATCTCCACCAGCACAATGGCCGTGCCGATGGTGCCATGGCCGCACATGGTCAGGTAGCCACCGCTGTCCATGAATATCAAGCCCCAATCAGCTCCGGGATGGCAAGGGGCAGTGAGTATGGCTCCGAACATATCTCGATGGCCTCGCGGCTCGTGCATCAGTGCGCGCCGCAGATGATCCATATTATCACGGACGTAAGCCCACTTCTCGGCCACGGTTTGGCCCCGGATCGGTGGCAGACCACTTAAGATGACCCGGGTGGGCTCGCCCGCCGTGTGCGAGTCAACCGCCGAGATGATATGGCTGAATTGTGCCATTTCAGGATTCCTCGCCAGTTATTGCCTCACGTGTTTGCGAAGTGCCGAAGGCATTTGGTTGAGCGACAGCGAACCGCAAACACGCTGTCATTACCTCTTCTATGACTCTTCTCTCAATTTTGCACCACACCAGTGGCATTCTGTTAAACGCATGGCGATAGGCTTGCCGCATTTCGGGCATCTCCATTTCTTATCCTCTTCTTCAAGCCATTCTTCAACTTTACCAGTCTTGATTTTATTCAGATTCTCTATTAGATTTTCACCGTGTTCTAAGCACAAGTCAGCTATTATTCGATGGAATTCTTCGCATTCTGGGTACGTATCGCATTCATAGCAGAAATCCAATCCCTTAGCTTCTAGACACATGACTATTTTACAGTTCTTGCCCCAGTTTTCATCGACGTCCCACCCGTTGGTTAAGACTGTTTGGCAACCCTCACATCGAATTTCTTCGGGTTTGCAATTATATCTTTCAGCAACAATTCGTCGAAGCTGTTCCGAGTCTTTGCATGCTCTATAGGTTAAACATGCACCACAATAAAACCCGCATCTGCCTACAAGGTTTTCGTTTATCATCTTTATCAGTCCTTATAGAAAGTGATTTCGCCTAACCTTGTACAATGGAGTATGAGGGTGACGGGACAATGGCCCCGCCATCCCTCTTCCTATCTTCGCTTTAGCTGTAACGCAATCACGCCGGCTATCACCAATCCAACCCCGATGATCTGGGGCCAGGTCAGCGATTCGCCCAAGAAAATAGCGGCCCACAGCGCTGCCATCACCGGTTCGACGGTCGCCAAAATGGCCGCTGCCGTGGCTTCCAGGAAACGCAAGCCAAAGGTGTACAGCGCATAGCCACCCAGCGTGGGCACTAACGCTAGAATCACCAGCCACACTGCTGCGCCGGGCTGGGCGAATGCGGATCCGATGCGCCCTACCGATTGCGTGACCAGCAGAAACAGCGCACCGGCGGCAAAGGTGTAGGTGATAATGGTCCAAAAACTATAGCGCCCCAACGCCCGCCGGCCGAAGATGCCGTATAGCCCATAGGTCACGCCACTGCCCAGCCCCCACAGCAGCCCCGTCAGGTTTAGAGACAGGAATTGCGCGTCGAAAATACGCACAATCAGCGCCACTCCCGCGGCCGTCAGCAGAAGGGCCATCCCCTTTCGTCGGTCAATCCGCTCGCCCAGGAGAGGCCAGGCGAATAGCGCCGCCCAGGCCGGTGCCGTGTAGTTGAGCGCGGTCGCCACCCCAACGTCAATCAGCGACACGGCGTACACCCAGCAAGCCTGGAACAATGCCACACAGATAAGGCCAAACAGCAAGAAAAAAGGTATCTCACGGGTTCGAACGCGCAACAGCTTCCGGTCCAGTGCCCCCAAAAGACCAAATAAGGTCAGCGCTGCCAGAGCGATCCGTACCGCAGCAACTGTCAGCGGCGGCAGGCCGTAGCCGTGGATCAAATGCTTGATGATGGTACCGCTGGTTGCGAAGAGGCAAGCCGCCAGCAGAACGGCAATCGTGCCTACCCAGGGCCCCCTTAGCCGACTCGTATCTTTCACGGCTAATGTTCTGCCACGAAGGCCTGCAACTGGCGGGCCGTCGTCGCATCCAGCGGCGGATCCTCGTGCTCGGCCAGCAGCTTCTGCCAGCGCTGGTGAGCGCGGGCGACCGCATCCTGCCGTTCGCCCGCCTGCCAGGCCTCCAGCCCCTCCCGATTGCAGACCACTGGCTGCCAGAACTCGCTCCGACAACGCTTCACGGTGTGCGGCTCCATCAGGAAGCTGCCGCCAGGCCCGACTTTGGCTATGATGTCGTAGGCCAGCGTTTCGGGAGTGACGGCGATCCCGCGTCGAAAGCGGCGCACCATGCCGCACATCTCATCGTCGAGCACGAACTTCTCGTAGGAGAAGGCCAGGTAGGAGCTGAGAATGCCCGCCGCGTGGAGCACGAAGTCTACGCCGCTGTTGACCGTGGTCAGCAGGCCAAGCATGGACTCAAAGCCAGCCTGAGCGTCGGGGCTGTTGGCGTCGGTCAGCGCACCGCCGCTGCGGCAAGGGAGCCCATAGTGATGCGCCATCTGAGCGGTCGCAGCCACTACCAGCGAAAGTTCCGGGCTGCCGATGGCCAACGCGCCTGTTTTCATGTCTATATTGGTCGAAGTAGAGCCGTAGATGACGGGGGTACCTGCGCTGATCAGTTGGGTCAGCGTGATGCCTGCCAAAAGTTCGGCATTTTGCTGCATCAGCACGCCAGCCAGGGTGATGGGGCCGGTAGAGCCGGCCATGACCAGCGCGGCGATGATGACCGGCTGCCGCCAGCGGGCATATTCCATCAGAGCTGCGAGCATCTCTCGGCTGTAGCCCAGCGGACTGAGGCTGTTGATCAGGCCAATGGTCACCGGCCGCTCCCTCACCTCCTCGCCGAACAGAATCGTCGCCATCTTCATGGTGTGGCGCGCCCCGATCTTGCCCTCGGCGCTGCCCATGAACGGCTTGTCGGAGTGCACCATGCTGGCGTGCAGCATCCGCAGGCGGTGTCCTGAGCTTGTCGAAGGGTAGGCCGTCCCTGCTGGCACATCCCCCGGCTCGACCATCAGGTGTCCGCTCAAATCCTGGTTGGGCAGCGCGTGGGCCAGCTTCGCCAGGTTGTGGTAATCTTCCATAGTCGGCGCGCGCTTGCCAACGTCAGGGTCTACGAGAAACGGGGCGCCGAAGGCGGGGGCGAAGACCGGCTCGCCATCGCCAACGGTCACGTCCTTGTCGGGATTTCGAGCATGGATGGTGAACTGCGCTGGGACGGTTTCCAGGGCGCCCATCACCTGCTCTTCGCTAAAGTAAACCCTGTGACCATCAGTCTTGAACCCGCGTCCCTTAAAGACAGCAACTGCTTCATCATCGGGGAACTCGACGCCGCCGTTGGCCAGCAGCTTCATGCTGGTGTTGTGGATCTCTTCTATGTCATTGGGCGAGAGAAACACACTCCAGTTACGTAGCATGATCCCCCTTTATTCACTCGCCGGCAGCGTGGGCAAGACCAGGCCGGCGTAGGGCATGATGCCGATTGAGGCGCCACCAGCATAACCGCCCAAGGCGTCTTCGGTAGTTTGTTGTAGACTGGCGCTGGGCGCATGGTCCAGATGAACCTCTTTCAACTCAGCAGCCGTCATACCGTCGCTGACCACGATGATGCGGCATTTCATCTCGTGCAACAGCCACGAGAAGGTGAATAGGACACATCCCTTCTCACCGCCCATTTCGCCGTCCTCGACCAACTGGCCGATTTCGGCGGGGGTGGGCATGCGACGCATCCAATCACGAAACTCCACGTGCTCGAACCCCTCATATATCCCCTCCTGGCAAGCATTGACCATGACCAGGGTGCCGCCCGGCCGGAGGTAGCGATCAACCCCACCACAGACCCGGGAGCCACCCTGGAACAGGCTGACCTCCAATGCCGGATCGCCCACTCCAGCGATGATCACGTCCACCGCCTGAGGAAGACTTACCTCCACATCAGGCAGCATTCGGGCCACCGCGGCACGGTGGGCAGCCACGTGCTCGCCGCAGAAGGCATCCACCAGTTGTCGCTGCGAATCGAGGACAGTGTTCACCACCATGTCCAGTCCACCGATGGTCGCACACTGTTCGATGTCGGCGCGGACCGGGTTCTGGGGCGGCATGATGCCCATGAGGGAAGCGCAGCGCAGCTCCATCAGCGGCTTGACGAATTGCTTATGGTTCTGGTAGATGCTGCGGCGACTGGCGACGCCGGGCATTACGATCTTGCCACTACCTGACCATCCGGCCAGCATACAAGGATTGACGTTGGTAACCCCGATTTTGATATCCGCCTCGGCAAAGCGCCGGTGCACCTCCACCGGGGTGCCGATGTCAGTCATACCCAAGGTGACCATAATAGCGTCGTTGTCAGGCTCATTGGTGACGACCTCCACGCGGTCCAGCACAGCCCAGCCAACGGTACGCAGAAGATCTTCTCGGCTATCCGGCGCGTGCATCCCCCCGCCACTTATGACGGTGGTGTTCCCATCGGGCACACCCAGGGCATTGAGCTGGTCAAGCAAGATGGGCACGATGCGGCTGTTTGGAGTGCTGCGAGTACGGTCAGTGACGACAATGCACGCCCTTGCACCAGGCCCTGCCTTGGCCGCAAGGCCGCGTTCCTCCATGCCAGCCTCGATAGATTGGCGCAATAGGGTGTCGGGATCGGGGGCGGGCGGCACGGAGCGGGGAGAAGGGATCCCCACCACCTGGCCTTCGGGCACTTTCAATTCCAACATGTCCTGGGCATAGGGGATTGGGACGTTCGTCATTCCGCCTTGTCTCGTAGGCTCTAACGGCGCCCTCGCAAGAAGCTGTCGCCCTTGACGACCACGCCTTCTTCGTAGCGCGTGGGGCGCAGGGGGTTGTCCTGGGGATCCATCGCCCCGGTGACCAGATCGGCTACCCGCTTGCCCGCAGCAGGGGAGAGCATCACCCCGGCCCAGTAACCGCAGTTCAGATAGAAGCCAGGCACCTCGGGCACCGGGCCAATGAGCGGCTGATCGTCGGGGGTGTAGCAGTACTGGCCAGCGCTGATGTGGACATCTGCGTCCTTCAGCCCATCGGCTATTTCTTCCCAGAAGGGACTGAGCTGGGCCAGTTTCTCCAGCACGATGCCCGGGAAGAAATAGTCAGTCGGCAGGTTCTCCGCTGGCTCGCCGACAGGCTCGTCGGGGTCAACCCAACCAAGAAGAGCTCCCCTCACCTCGGGTCGCCAGTAGGCGTCGTTGACCAAGTCAATTGTCATGGGTGCGTCCTGGGGGATGCGTTCATGGGGGCCAACAATCACCTTCTGACGGCGGACCGGCTCAATGGGAACCTCTACACCGGCCATCTTGCCGACCACGGCCGCGAAGGGGCCGGCTGCGTCAACTACGATGCGGGTGGAAATGATGCCCCGCGTGGTCTCTACCCCGCAGACACCTTCATCCAGCAGGATATTTGTAGCCTTGGTGCGCAGCAGGAAGCAAGCGTTGCTCCCCTTGGCGAAGCCGTAAGTGGTCTCGTGGCAGGCCAACCAGCCGTCGCGTCGGCGGAAGGTAGCCGCTACCACCTCGGGCGAGACCTGAGGGAAACGGGCTCGCACCTCATCGCCGGTGAGGAATTCAGAGTCGGTCACCCCCAGGCTGTGGTGCTTTTCCACGGCCGCTTTCAACTGGCCCACCATCTCGGGATCGTCGGTCATGAACAGATAGCCTTGCTGACGGAGAGAGATGTCGTAGTCGGGAATGCCGACGACCTCAGCGAAGTTCTCGAAGATCTCGATGCTTGGCTTCGCCAGGGCCACCATTGCTGGCTCGGTGAACTGGGCGCGGAAGCACTCGGCCGAGGCCGCAGTGGTCAGCGTGGACAGTCCATCGCGCATCTCCACCAGCACCGTGTCCAGTCCGGCCCGCGAAAGCCAGAAGGCCGTGGCCACGCCGACGATACCGCCGCCGATGACCACCACATCGGCCACGCGGGGAAACGTTTCGTCGGTGGGTATGTAGACTCTGCCCACACCCTCCTATTCTCCTTTGCCAAAAGCGGATTTTATCTTCTCCACAGCCCATCCGTAGATGCCCGCCACCCCGTCGGGGTAGAAGATCATCACCAGGATCAGGACCAGGCCATAGATCACCAGATGGAGCCCAGGGAGTTCCGTCAGGCTTGACCTCAGCCATTCGATGATGAAGATGAAGGGGAATGCGGTCAGGGCGCCGCCCCAGATGCTTCCCCTTCCGCCGATGTAGGCCACAGCCAGCACCTCTACAGTGTGTTTGGTGTGCAAGACGTCGGGGGTCAGGATGCCGTAGTAATGGGCGTAGAATCCACCGAGCCAGCCAGCGAAGAAGCAGGAGAGGGTGAAGTTGATCACCCGGTACCGGGTTGGGTTCACGCCGCAGGCCCGGGCGGCCTCGATGTTCTGGCCGATGGCCTTAAAGGCGAGCCCGATGTGCGACTGGGTTACGCGCCTTAGCACCACATAGATGACGAGCATCATCGGCAGGATAATGTAGAAATAGGGACGGTTTGAGGGGGTCTCCAGAAAAGTGGGGCAGTTCAACCCCAGAGGTCCTCGGGTCAGATCCGTCAGGTTTCGCACTAGGCCCAGGAGAGCCAGCCCCACAAACCAGGCCATCACCGCGGCGAAAATCCCCCGCAGGCGCAGGGTCAGGACGCCGGTGAAAAAGCCGAGGATTGCTGCGGCCAGGGCTCCCACGAAGATACCGATCCAGGGAGGGACACCCAGCCTGACGGCCAGCAGAGCCGAGGTGTAGGCCCCCACGCCCAGGAAGGCCGCGAAGCCGAAATTGACGACGTTGATGTAACCCGCCGTGAAGTCAAAGGCTATAGCCTGGGCGGCGACGAGCGCCGCGCCAACCATCCAGCGGAGAATGTATTCCTGGCTGAAGAAAGGGACGAAAGGGAGGACAACCAGGGCCAGTATGAGGACCAGACCCAGTGGCGAGAGTCCTACTGACCGTAATCCGGCTATGAGGCGGGCCACCGGCCTGACAACGGGCTTGATTCTTTCGCTTCTTTCCATGGGGTTTATCTCCTACTGTTCCCAGACGCCTTTGACTTCGCTGCCGAAGAGTCCGGTCGGCTTAAAAAGCAATATCAGGATCATCACGGCGGTGGGCACCACATCCTCCCAGGCAACTCCGATGAAGTAGGAAGTCAGCGTCTGAAGTAGGGCTACGATGAAGCCACCGGCAGTAGCCCCGGCGACGTTCCCCAGGCCCACCAGGATCACCACGTACCAGGCGAAGTAGAGGGGCTTCAGTCCCACTGTCGGATAGGCCTGAAACATGAACAGCAGGCTGGCGCCAGCCATAGCCGCTAGTGCGCTGCTCAGGGCCATAGTCATGGTGTGTATCCGGTTGAGGTCAATGCCGACCATCAAGGCTCCGGTTTCATCCTGGGCCACAGCTCTGATGGCTCTTCCCGTTCTGGTTCTGCGCAGGAAGAACCAGAAGGCGGCAATGATGACAATCGCTATCAGGAAGACAGCGATCCGATCGACAGCCATGCTCACCGATCCGATGCTAACCGGCTCCAGGTCCCAGTAGCGCGGGATGCCCCGGTAATTAGGTCCCCAGAGAAGCAAGACGCCGTTGATGATGACGAAAGACAGTCCTACCGTCAGCAGGAAGCTATTCATGATCCATTGCTCTCTGGTTCTTCGCCGCAGGGGATAGAAAACGGCCTTCTCGACCACGACTCCGAGCGGCAGGCCCGCCAACGCGGCGACCAAAATGGGCAGAAGCGGAGCGATCAGGCTCAGGAATCTGTTGGGATTGTCCTTCAGGTAGTTGTTCAGGGGTGAGAAGGTGAAATAGGCGATGAAAGCCCCGATCATAAAGAACTCCCCGTGGGCAAAGTTGGGGATATTCATCACCCCAAACACCAGAGAGAGACCGACTGCCATCAAAGCCCACATCCCCCCGGTCACGATGGCAGAAACAAGGATAGAAGGCCCGGCAACCACCCCGGTCACTACAACAGCCACCAGGGAGAGCCCTATCACTATCCAGATGGACCAGTTCACCTTTGCCATGCTGCTGAGAACTACGTCCCAGACCGATGTCTCAGCCGTGGTAGGTTTCTCCATGCCTCTTTACTCCTGTTCTCAGATGGCGTCCTGTTACAACCCCAGATACGCATTTCTCACGTGCTCGTTTTTCAAAAGGGCTGCGCTCTTCCCCTCGAGCACGATCCTTCCCTGCTCCAGGACGTAGGCTCTGTCGGTGATGTGTAAAGTGGTGTTCACGTTCTGCTCGACGAGCAGGATGGTTACCCCTCTTTGCCTCAGTGTCTCCAGAGCATCGAAAACGGCCAGCACCAGCTTGGGGGCCAGGCCCAGGGAAGGTTCGTCAACCAGAAGAAGAACCGGATCCGACATCATCCCCCGGGCGATGGCCAGCATCTTGCGTTCGCCGCCGCTCAAGGTACCGGCCAACTGGCTGGCCCTCTCCTTCAGGCGTGGGAAGAGGTGAAAGACGAACTCCAGGGAATCCAGTTGTTTCCGCCTGTCCCGCACGGTATATGCACCCAGCAAGAGGTTCTCACGAACCGACATCCCCGTGAACAGGTTCAGACTCTCCGAAACAAAGCTGATGCCCATCTGACTGATCTTGTGAGCAGGCAGATTCCTTATCGGCTTGCCCTGGAATTTGACCTCGCCGGCTCTGGATCTCAGCAGGCCGGCAATGGTCTTCAATGTCGTGGTCTTGCCAGCGCCGTTGGGCCCCAAGAGGGCCACGAACTCTCCTTCTGAGACATTGAGGGACACGTCCCACAGCACCTGCAAGAAACCGTAACCTGAATCGAGCCCTTTTACCTCGAGCAACTTCTCTCCCCTCCATCATGAACGGGTAAACTGTTCGCCTCGATCCGTCGGAGTTGCAACCAGAGGGAGTCCGACGGCACATCTTGTGATTCACGGCCCAACCGCCGGCAGGGACAGGGTCAGAAGTCCAACTTCCGACCATCAGGTGAATAGCTCCATGAGTTGTGCCGGGAGCAGCGGAGGGAGCCCGCGCCAGGTTCAGAGGATATATTTCTCCCCCAGGTATGCTTCGGCCACCTTGCTGTCCACGGCGATTTCTTCGGGGGTGCCCTCCGCGATCTTCTTGCCGTAGTGGAGAACGGCTATTCTGTCACACACGCCCATGATCACCCTCATGACGTGCTCCACCACGACAATGGTGATCCCCCTGTCCCGTATCTTCCGCACCAGGGCCATCACGTCCGCTAACTCGCCCGTCGTCAGGCCAGCCGCCAACTCGTCCACCAGGAGGAGTCTGGGGTTGCCGGCCAAGGCTCTGGCCAGGTCCAGACGTTTGAGTTGAGCTGTGTTCAGATTCACAGCCAACGTCTCTTTCGGCATGGGAAACTCAACGAACCGGAGCATCTCCTCCGCCCTGGCTACTGGATCCTTTACTGCCCCGTCATTGCCAAAGACGACGGCAACCAGCACGTTCTCCAGGGCGCTCATCCTGGGGAAGGGCTGAGAAATCTGGAACGTTCTGGATATCCCTCTTCTGCAGATCCTGTCTGCGCTCAGGCCGGTTATCTCTTCCCCTTGGAACCTGACCACTCCGGCGTTGGGCTTGTAGACGCCGGCGACGACATTGAGCAGGGTGGTCTTGCCAGCGCCGTTGGGGCCGATGAGCCCAAAGATCTCGCCCTCCGAGACCGCCAGCGAGACGTGGTCTACAGCCGTCAGTCCGCCGAAGTTCTTCACGATCTCCATTGTCTCAAGGATCATGGCTGTGCCCTGTTCTTCTCAAGTGCAGAGGTCAAGTGCAGACGGGGGCGGCAGGTCAACAAAGAAACCCGCCGCCCCTTGCCATCCTGGTCTATTGAGGAGGCAGCTCGAGGTCTACTTCTTTCCACTCGTCGGGCCAGACAATCTTGCCCACACCGCCATGGTACTGAAGGACGGGGAAGGTGTAATACCCCTTGCCAACCACCATGTCGGGGATGGTGTCCTTCGTGTACTTGTATTCCGCCATCACGATGCCATCGGTGTACGTGAACTCACCGGTCCAGATCTTCTCCTGGGTGAACTTGTACAGGTTCTCGCTGGTCAGCTCACCGTACTCTTTGATGGTGGCCTCGCATATCTCGATGAAGGCATTCGCGAAGTCGTAGGACAATCCACCGGAGGATGGGCTCGGCTTGATGCCCCACTTCTCCTCGAATTCCTTGGCGAAGGCCCTGGCCTCGTCGGTGGCCCAACCGGGGATCTGGTCTATCACGTAGTCTGAGGCGTCACCGGTGAGCTCGTACCATTCACCCACCCATCCCAGTCCATCGGCGACGATGTGGCTCTCCAGTCCTACCTCCCTCGCCTGCTTGATGAAGGCCGAGATGCCCGGTGGAGAGGTACTGGTGCCGGCGATCAGGCTCACGCCCAGGTCTTTGAACTTGTTCACCAGGGGGTAGAACTCTGTCTGGCCGATGTCGAAGTACTCTTCAGCCACGATCTCCCAGCCAGCATCCTGGAGCTGGCCCTTGAGCCCTCCACCGAAGCTTCGTCCCCAGTCCGTGTCTTCGGCGTAGATAGCTGCCTTCTTCGCCTCGGGCGTCCAGACACCCGCTGCGATCGCGTCCTCCACAGCGGTGACGTAGTTGACGCTGAGCTTCGGCGGGTCGGGCCAGCCTTTGGTCGCCCAGTAGCCGTACTTCTCCGGATCGGAGGCAAACTTCTCGTTGACCACCCCCGTCGCTCCCATGCCGAAGAAGTGTGGGATCTTGTGCTTGGCTGTCACCTCCATGCAAGCCACCGCCACGGAGCTGTGCCAGTTCTGCAGCCCGGCCTGGATCTTGTCCTTGACTACAGCCTCCTCGTAGGCCCGGGTCGCCTTCTCCGGGTCCGACTGGGAGTCTATCCAGACCAATTCGATCTTGTAGTCGCCGATCTTGTAGTTGATGGCCTCAAAGGCCATGGTGGTGGAGTCCTTGAACTCCTCGCCAGTCCTCGCCGCCGGCCCGGTGTAGGGAGCCAAGACACCGACTTTGAAGACCTTCTCCACCGGAGGCGGGATTGGCGTCGCTACTTTGGGCGTCGGAGTGGGCGGCGCCGGCGTCGGCTTGGGCGCACAGCCAGCCATAGCGAAAACCAGCCCTGCAACTACCATCAGGGGTAGCAGCTTTTCAACCAGAAAGCAACGCATTAACTTGTTCATTCTTCTCTCCTTCCGAATAGTGTTACAACTTGTTGTGTACTTGCTGTGTACGTATTTCCGCAGAAAACACGGGAACGTACCCAGGCCGGACAAAGACCACATGAAACTGCCGCCAACAGTTGCGCTGCGATAATCACCCCCTTTCCAAACGGTTATACCTCTTTGGAGACACAAAAGGGCAGGCCCCGGCGGTTGCCGGGAACTGCCCTGACGGTTACAATACGGCTTTAATCTCCTGTTGAAATCCAGCAACATGCTGCTGGATGAGTGTTTCCGCCCGCGTCCCATCCCGTGCTTTCAGTGCTTCAGCGACCCTTCGGTGCTGTTCTATCGCTCCGCGCACGTCGCTGAGGCGATCCAGGACAAGATGCCAAAGGCGTAAACTCGGAGCGTAGAGACGATCCAAAGCCTCGGCCAAGAATTTGTTGTCTGCGGCCTGGTATAGCAATCTATGGAAACGTTCGTCAATGGCCATCAAAGCCTCAACATCCTCGTTCTGCACTTGCTCCAAGTCCTGGAGTATTGCTTCCATCTGACCGATTTGGTCTGCGGTGATCCGCTGAGCCGCCAGCCGGGCACAGAAACCCTCCAGAACCATTCGCACTTCGAAAATCTTCTGCAGGTCGGTGATGTTGATGCTGGCCACGAACATGCCCCGCCGAGGGATGACGTTCACCAGGCCTTCGGCAGCTAGTCGCTGCAATGCCTCGCGGATGGGAGTGCGCCCCAGCTCAAGCTCTTCCATCAGAGCCTGTTCGTTAATCACCGAAGAGGGCAGAAGTTCCAGAGTGATGATCTTCTCTTTGATAAGCTGGTACGCTTTCTCACTTAGTCGCACAGGCACTCCTTGTCAATTGCAGAAAGTGGGGGACTCAGTGAGCAGGAAGATGCGTGGCATATCGGTGATATATCTCCGATACATTCTAATTGTACCACATTTTGCTTGATTTGTCAAGTCCCTACAGCCTGTCTACGTAGCTCTTGCCCTCTTTCATGACCAATACCAGTCGCTCCTGGTCTTGCAGGATGCTGATGTCGTCCAGCGGATTGCCATCCACAACCAGCAAATCGGCTAGCTTACCTGACTCCAATGTGCCAACCTTGTTATCCACGCGGCATGCCTCGGCGGAGGTCTTCGTCGCAGCGACAATGGCCTGCATCGGCGCGAAGCCATAACGGACCATCAGCTCCAACTCGCGGGCGTTCTTCCCATGCATCTCATCATCAATTGCGTCTGTGCCGACCGCGATCTTGACGCCAGCTTCCACAGCCCTACGGAAGCTGGCTACATGAGTAGGCTTGATCCTTTCCATCTTGGCCAAGGACACGGGCGTGAGGCCCATAGCCTCTCCTCGTTCCCACATTTCTTCCATCGCGAACAGAGTTGGAACCAAGTAGGTGCCCGTGTCGAGGAACATCTGAATGGCTTCGTCGTCGAGCATGCTGCCGTGTTCCACCGACCACACCCCGGCACGAATCGCGTTCTTGATCCCCTGTGTCCCTTCGGCGTGGGCCATGACGGCCTTGCCGCGTGTCGATGCTTCGTACACCATTGTCTTCAGCTCCTCGATGGTCCACTCGGTATACTCGGGAGAATCGGCGGGCGATACGACGCCTCCAGTGGCACAGACCTTGATAAAGTCAAACCCCTTGCGGAGCACCTTACGTGCTGCCTTTTGCACCTCGAGTACGCCGTCGCACATCTCAACCCCAAAGAAAGGCAACTCTACATCACGGGGATAGTACTCGTCAAAGTGTCCTCCAGTCTGGCCGATCCCACCGGCGAGTACGAGCCTCGGACCTTCGATCAGGCCCATCTCCACAACCTGCCGAAAGCCAGTGTCATTCAATACTCCGGGCTCCCGGATGGTGGTGAATCCGGCGTGAAGCGTACGCTTCATCATCTCGGCGGTCTGAAAGATCTCCACAGTCTTGGGCGTAAACAGCCTCTTTTCGATGCTCATGGTGGTCAGCGAGACGTGGCAATGGCAGTCAAACATGCCGGGCATGATTGTCTTGCCCGAAACGTCGATGATCTCGCAGTCGGCTGGAATCTCTACCTCACCCTTCCTGCCTACCTCCCGGATGACCGATTCACCGATTACTAGAACCGCCTCCGGAAGTGGATCCTGCCCGGTGCCGTTTATGAGTGTCCCCCCAACCAACGCCATCCAATTTCCCGCTGTGACCCACCCTTCTTTGACCATCAGTCTATCCTTTCTTGTCTTAGCACCGCCTGGAAACGGGTGTGCAACAATGCCGATAGCGCGATACCCGACCTTGCACTATGCCAAAGCACAACACTATAGCACTGAACATGTCCGTCTCAGGGCAGTCCGGTCTGTACACGCTCAGGGAACTGACAGGCGGTCAGATGCTCACTACCGTTGATTGCCCTCAACAAAGGAGCTTCTGTAGCGCATCGTTCGTCAGCATAGCGACAGCGAGGATGGAACGGACACCCCGGCGGCGGGTTACGTGGACTGGGGATCTCGCCTTTCAAAATGATACGCTGTCTCTTACCGCGTAGCCGGGGATCAGGTACCGCAATGGCGGACATCAGGGCTTCGGTGTAGGGATGCTTGGGTTGAGTAAACAGCTCTTCCGTCTCGGCCAACTCGACGATCTTTCCCAGATACATGACCGCCACCCGATCAGCGATGAAACTGATCACATTCAGGTTGTGGGTAATGATGATGTAGGTCAGGTTGAGCTCTTCGCGCAGGTCTTTGAGCAGGTTTAGAATGCCAGCGGCTACAGACACATCCAGGCCAGAGGTGGGCTCATCCGCCACCAGAATGTCTGGATGGAGAGCCAGGGCTCGCGCGATGCCGACTCTACGGGCCTGGCCACCCGAAAGCTGATGCGGATACTTGTCGGCTTGCTCAGCCGATAACCCAACCATTTCCAGCAGCTCGTCAACTTTTTTCTTGTCATCTACCGGGATACCGTGGATTCTGAACGGCTCCAGAAGGATCGAAGACACCTTCATTCGGGGGCTCAGACTCGAGCAGGGGTCCTGGAAGATCATCTGCATACCGGCGCGCATCGGCCTGATCTTGGGTTGGGGTAAATGAGTAATGTCCTGCCCCTGTACAACGACCTCCCCATCCGTGGGGTTTTCCAGACGCAGGATGGTCCGGCCCAAGGTCGTCTTTCCTGAACCAGACTCTCCGACCAGTCCTAGCGTCTCGCCGCGACGGATCTTGATGTCCACGCCATCAACTGCTCGGACGGATCCTGCTCGCTGTCCCAGAATCTGACCTAGCAGGGCCACGTGGTCACGGAAATACGTGCGCAGTTCCCGTGTTTCTATTACAACCTCTTCCGTCGCACCTACGGGCTCCTCTGCCCTAAGAAGTCCGTGTTCTGTGACCGGAGTCGCCCTTTTTTCAACCGGCTCGTCACCCTCCCAGCCCGGCTGGTAGGCATAGCATAGGACCAGTTGCTGGTCCACTTGTACGTGCTCCGGTTCGGTCCCGTGGCAGACTGGGCGCGCATAGTCGCAGCGGGGTGCGAATTTGCAGCCCCAAGGGAGATCCTTCAGGCTAGGAACCCGCCCGCGGATGGTTCTCAGCCGCCGCGCTCTCATGCTGTGCGTGGGATGGGAACCCAGCAGCGCCTGGGTATAAGGATGTTTGGCATTCTCAAAGATGCTGTAGATATCGCCAGATTCGACGATATTGCCGGCGTACATGACGATGACCCGATCGCAGAGCTGCGCCACTACACCCAGGTCGTGGGTGATGTACAAGATAGCGGTTCCCAATTCGTCCCGCAGGCCCCGAATCAGGTCGATGATCTGCGCCTCCAATGTCACGTCCAGCGCAGATGTGGGCTCGTCGGCGACCAACAAGGAGGGGTTGGATAGCAAAGAGGTCGCGATCATGATTCTCTGCCGCATACCGCCGGAGAACTGATGGGGGTATTCCTTGATCTGTCGCGCGGCGTCTGGAATGCCGACGCGATCCAGCATCCCAATGGCACGCTCTCTCAGAGCTTTGCGGCTCTGACGCCCTCCATCAGACTGATGGGCTCTCAAAGCGTCCACCATCTGCTGCTCGACGCTGAAAACAGGGTTAAGGCTGGTCATTGGATCCTGAAAGATCATGGACATCCCCTTGCCCCGGAGCTGTCGCATACCTTCTTGATCAAGTTGACCGAGGTCCCGGCCTTTGACCAGGATTTGCCCGGCCGTGATCTCCCCGTTGGGCGGCAGCAAGCGCATCACGGCAAAAGCGACAGTGCTTTTACCACAGCCCGATTCGCCGACAATGCCAACGATCTCTGCTTCGTTCACATCAAAGCTGACATCCCGGATCGCTGTCAGGATACCTTCTCGGGTGTGGTACTTGGTTTCCAACTCTTTGACTTGTAGTACTGATGGCATCAGGCTCCTCTGGTCCCAGACAGTCGCGGGTCGATCACATCCCGCAGGGTCTCGCCAAACAACGTGAATCCCAGCGTGGTGATGATCAACGTCAGGCCCGCCCAGGTGATGGGCCAGGGTGATTGACGGATGAAGTTGAATCCATCGGACAGGATCACGCCCCAGGATGGCGTCGGAGGGCGCACACCCAGCCCCAGGAAGGAAAGCCCCGCCTCAAAGGTAATAACCACGGGTAGGTCCATGGCGGCCAAGATGAGGAGGGGGGCCAAGATGTTGGGCAAGATATGAAACAGGACGATACGTCCCCTGGTAGCTCCCAATGATCGCTCTGCCTCCACATATACGTTCTGCTTAGCCGAAAGCACCTGAGCCCGCGTGATTCTGGCGTAGCCGGGAATCCAGGCCAAGCCAATGACGATGATGACGTTGACCAAGGATGAGCCCAACAACGCCAGAATGGTAAGGGCGAGGATGACGGCCGGAAATGCCTTTAGCGAGTCCAGAATCACCACCACGACATCGTCAACGATCCCCCCCAGGTAGCCCGATAAAAGCCCCAGCACAATGCCCCCCGCCAGGGCAATACCCACCGACGGGACAGCAACCCCCAGGGCAATGCGGGAACCATAGATGAGACGCGACAGCAAATCGCGGCCCAGATGGTCGGTACCCAGCAGGTAGTCTCTCGACGGGCCTTGTAGCATGCTGGGGATGTCTTGCCGCGCATAGTCGTACGGCGCTATTACAGAGGCAAAGATCACCGTGAGCATAAAGCCCAGCACGATCAAGAAGCCCAGCGCACCCAGCGGGCGTCTGAGCACATCTCCCGGCACGGGAATGCGGTTGAGAAACTGCTGAAAGCGATTGGTGGGTCTGGCGACAAATTCCATGATTAACCTAGCACCTTGTCGAGTTGGATTCTGGGATCGAGATAAGTGTATATCAGATCGGAAAGCAGGTTCGCTGCCACGAAGAGAAATGCAATTATCAGAACGCCGGCGCGGACAATCGGATAGTTGCGACTCTGGATGGCATTATAAATCAGCGTGCCCATGCCAGGTCGACTGAAGATGAGCTCCACGAAGACCGCGCCCCCCATCAGATTGCCGATGCCGACGCCCAGTACCGCTACCGTTGGGATCAGGGCGTTCTTGAGCGCGTATTTGTAGAAGATCAACCGCTGGGAGAGGCCAACCGCCATCGCAGCCCGGATGTAGGTCTCGTTTAGCACCTCGAGCAGGCTGGCGCGCACCAACCGGGCCAGATACCCGACCCAGGTAATGGCCAGGGCGGTGGCGGGCAGGATCAGGTGTTTGATGTAGTCCGCAACATCGCCGTCCTTCCCCAGGCCGATGGCGGGCATTACCCGAAGTTGCACCGCGAACAACAACAACAGGAACAGCCCGCCCACGTAGGAGGGAACAGTTATGAAGGAGATTGAAAGCACGGCTGTGATGCGGTCCAGCCAGGAATCCGTGTGTGTCGCCGAATAGACGCCCAACGGGACCCCCACAATGACAGCCAGCCCCAAACTGACCCAGGCCAGGACAATGGTATGCGGGAGTGCGCTGCCCACCAGCATACCGATAGACCGGCCTGTGAAAACGTCCGTGCCAAAGCTGCCGTGCAAGATGTTCCAGAGGAAATTGCGCACCTGCACCGGAATGGATTTATCCAGATCCATCGCTGCGCGGGTCTTGGCGATCAAGTCGGGGTTGGCTCGTGGGCCAAGCAAGGTCTTGGCAGGGTCACCAGGAACGATGTGCACCAGCAACGACAGAAAGGTGATCACCAATAGTAACACCAGGATCGTCATTACGAAACGTTTCAGAAGATAGGCTCGCACTTTCGCCAGTGCTCCTTTCTATCTATACAGAGATCGAAGCGCTGTCAACCGGCCCGCGCACGCTATGCGAGTGTGCGGTTGCCACCAGCGTATCAATCAGGCGGGGATTGGTATCCAAGGGAAATGGACTCCCCGTACTGACCACAAAACCCTTCGCCTGGGATCCGACGCGGATCTGTCGCTTGACTTCAGCCGCCATCTCTTCCATGGTGGCGTGGATGCCAAACTGCACAGCGTCTATGTTGCCGAAAACAGCCACCCGCCCGTTGACACGGTTCACCACGTCCTCAATCTCGATAGTAAAACTCTTCTTGCTCTCCTCAACCGCCACGGCCGCGATCTCAAGTTGCGCAATGCGGTCCAAGCGTGGGACGACATCTCCGCACACATAGTGAATCGCAAGCAATCCCAGCCCGCTCATGTGGCGAAAGTAGGGTTGGTTGTAGGCGAACACAAACTCATCGTAGCTGCGCGGCGAGATCAGGTCTGCTCCTGTGAAAACCTCCTGCACATAGACACCGTGAACGCCTATCACCGCCCAGGCTTCCATAACCCGCCGCGTCTGTGCCAGTTGCCTTTCCAAGAGATAGTGGAACAGATCCGGGTGATCATGTTGGATCAGCATGAGCCCCTGAAAACCCAACAGATCGTACGCATCGGAAAAGGGCGTGTCCAGAATGGTGGAGATGAAATACTGGTCGCCATAATCGGCCACCACTTGTCTGGCCAGGTCAAAGTCGCCCCGCGCCAGCAGTTCGTCCGCGCTCAGGATCGGCAGGCGCGCGTCAACCTGCTCTTTGCTCCAGACCTGCTCCGAAGTATCCCAAAGGTCTCGCGCCGCTCTGTTTCCAGACACCATACGCCTATCCCCACGAGGAAGGGCTGCCTCGTGCATCGGCAGGCGCACTCCTGATACCTTATCCTCGTAACATAGGATACCGTCCTGCAACACGATGTCGGTTTGCTCAGCCCAGGCACGACTAGCGCCTCGACTGATTTCAATCCAGTCTGGTCGCGTTTTGAGAATGCCATAGGATTGATACTTCGCCTGCACGCGAAAGCGTGTGTCTTCACTATGATCAATCGGGTACCGCGAGCGCCCGCGCATTCGAAGCCGGTACTGTTCAACGTAAAAAGCCCGTTCGAAGTCGTCGAGAAAGAGACTTGGGTAAGCGGGCGCTGCCGGAACCACGTCGGGCTGTTCTCCCTGCAAAGCCCTGAACATTCTCTCTTTAGATGTCATACGACTATCCATGGTTACAGTTGCCGGAATCTCCAACGGCTCGACTGAGCTCGCCGAAGTCTTGTTGGGGGCGCGTCGCGACAAACCTCAACAAGTCGGGGGCTCCGATACTGTGACTCCCCCCGCAAGTACAGTGTATGGGGCCTGCGCGTGAGCGCAGGCCCCACGTTTTCGGCCACCACGGGGATGGCGGCGGAGTGTCTTATTTCCCTAGCCCGAAGAGGTGATACTGAGGTCTCCCATTCGGCGTGGTCGCAGGAGCGATGTCAGGCGAATAGGCATAGGTCATGACGCCATGGGTGATCCAGATGGTCTGGGCTGCCTCGTCCCAGAGCTTCTGCATCTCGATGTAGATCTTGGCCCGCTCTTCCAGGTCCAAGGTGACGAGGCCCTTGCGATGCAACTCGTCGTATTCCTCGCTACACCAGCTCTGCGAGTTCCAGACCGTGACCTGGTCACAGGTGAACCACATCGTGGCCCAGGCCGGATCGGGCTGCATGGAGTAGTTGACAGCCAAGAGCTCGTTGTCCTCGACGGCTTGTTCCCCAAAGCTGATTGACCAGTAGGCGCTGGAGTCCATTGTGTTGATCTCCAGGTTGATCCCGATGTCCTTCAGGTTCTGCTCGATGATCTCGGCCCAGGTACGGTACTCGGTGGTGTCCAGCAAGTCCAGTCGCAGATCAAGCGATTCCAGACCGGCTGCGGCCATGAACTCTTTGGCCTTTTCCACGTCCCGTTCGTAGCGCGGCGCATCCGCCCAGGAGCCCACCAGTCCGGGCGGGACCAGGGCGAATTCCTGCTCGACCTGGCCCATGTAGGTGGCCTGCAGGATGCTCGGCACATCAATGGCGTGGATGATGGCCTTGCGCACGTTGATGTCTTGCAGCTTGGGATGCTCGACGTTCATGGCGATCCAACGATACCGCAACGAGGGATTCTTCCAGACCAGGAAGTCGGGATCATCCTCGAAGCGTTGCACGGACGGGATGGCGATGCGGGTCCAATCGAGGTCGCCCGCTTCGAGGGCAATCTCAGCGGCCTTGTCATCATCAATAGGGATCAGGTGGATCTCGTCCCAGTATGGCTCTTCGCCGAAGTAGTCGGGGTTCTTCTTGAGAATGACCTTCTCCTGGGGTCTCCACTCGACGAACAGATAGGGCCCACTGCCAATGATGTCCGTGGCGAAGGCTTCGTAGCCGATTTCTTCGACGTACTTCTTGCAGATGATGGTACCGCTGCTAACGGGCATGGTCGAGGTCCACAACGGGGCAAAGGGTTCCTTGAGGATGATCTTGCCCCTGTACTTGTCAATGATCTCGACGTGATCCAGAGTGGCCCAGTCATCGGCGTAGGCAGCGTCCAGTTCGGGATCAATCATGCGCTCGTAGGAGTACTTGACATCTTCCGTCGTCACCTCACCGTAACCCTCGTGCCACATGACGCCCTCTTTCAGCTTGAAGGCAATCTCCAGGCCGTCTTCGGACTGTTCGATGGACTCGGCCAGCTCGTTGCAGAGCTCGTAGGAATTGGGGCAATAGCGCACCAGGCCGTTGGTGACGGCATTGAAGACCACACTGTCGTTCTCCGAAATCTGGAAGGCGGGGTCCATGTTCTCGATGTCGCTGTACATTCGCACTCTCAGGATCTTGGGCTCTGGTGGCTTTGGCGTGTCGGTGGGGGCTGGCACTGGTGTACTGGTCGGCGCCTTGGTTGCTGCGGGCGGCTGTGTTGGCTCAGGTGTCGGGGCACAAGCGGACAATGCAAGCAAGGCAAGCAACACCAAACCAGCCACACTAACCTCCCAGAACCGTCTGCTGTTAATCCGTTTCGTCATGAGAATCCTCCTTATTGAAGTCTTATGTGGTGGATACGCTATGCTTCTTAGTCCTGTTCTATTCTCTTCGCCAGGCACCTCCTTTCCAGAAACCCGGTGTCGTGGCTCAAGCCCTCACCAATTCGCTGCGCGCCCGCTCCATGATCTCGTCCAGTTGTCGGCTTACATCATCAGACAGCGGTTCGACTTCGTGAGTTTGCAGGATCTCTTTGGCCCTGGCTCTGGCTCTGGCCACCACGCCGGTTTCCGTGTCGTCAACTGAGCTTCCCGTGCGTTCGCTTACTGCTGGAATCCAGATAGCGCCTTTTCGCATCTGCTGTACCGTGTGCCGCTCTCCTAAAAAGACGCCGTCTCTTGGGATGACCTCTTTCATCACATCAAAGGCCAGCGTTTCTTCACTCACTTCACAGCCGGCAATGATGTGCTTCATGAGGCTGATGATCTCGTCGTCAATAATAGCGATTTCCAGGCCACCTACGAGACCGCTCTCGGTGCCTCCCACGCCTGACAGAATGTCGACTCCTGCCAATGCCGGCGCAAAGGCATTGGCCAACCGTTCGTAGGCAAATTGCGGGTCGAGTTTGGTTGAACTTGTGCTTAAGCCATAACAGTCACAAGCTAGCCCCAATCGATGCGCGAGCTGGGCAGCGCAAGCCCCCGTCATGCCGACCTCTGGCCCGCCCCAAGACGATGTGGCCGTTCGCAAATCAATGGGGCTGATGCGCGAACAGTATACGACGGGGGTGCCGGGCCTAGCGGCGGCCGCGATCGCGAAGCTGGCCAGAATCTCTGCGTGCTGTTGGGCCAGAGCCCCCGCCATGGTGATGGGGCTACTGGCGCCCAACGACGGAGCCGGCAGCGAATGGAACGGAGCTCCCGATTCAGCTACCGCAATGATTGAGGCAGTGACATCCTCGGTGAACGTCAAGGGGCTGACTGGTGAGACGCTGATAGACATGGTTGGATGCTTGCGGAATGCATCCATCCCACCACAGCAAGCAGCCGCCATCTCTACTACGTAAGGGACATGCTCAGGCTTCTCGATGGCTGCAGACGAAACAGGTTTGCGGGTGTTGCGCAGCACCATTTCAGTAGATGCCACAACTAAAAGTTCGGGCGGCACATCCTGCGGCCCAAACAGGGGAATAACCACGTCTACGTTGGGTAATGCATCGAGGACGCGGGTGACCTCGGCGACATCTTTCAGGAGGGCGTAGCGACGTTCTCCGGTGTCCAGGTCAAAGATGAATGGAGGGCCACCGCTGTTGTGGAAGCGAATCTGCCCGTCACCAAAGGCGAATCCAGGTGACCCGTCGACGTTGAAGAACTCTGTGTGAGCGGTGACGTTGTCCAGCGCCCACTGCACTACATCGCGAGGGACAAAGACACGAGCTTCTTCGATCCTGCATCCCCGCCCATGCAGCATCTCCGTAGCAGTAGCATGCTGTAACGATATGCCGACCTCATCCAGCAGTCTGTAGGCGGTCTCCTCGATCTGGTCGAGCGCTTCTTCAGACAGAAGTTGCAGATACAAGCGATTTCCTGGCATAGACGGTGTTCCTTTCGGCAAGGTGCCTGTTATCTAACCAGTCTAGGCCAGTATGAGGAGGTAGTCCACAAAAACCACCACATCACATGCTGACTCGGTCGTGAGTGTCACCAGTCGCACAGGCATTCCTTGTCAATTACATACAACTCGGCGGATTTCGCGATCAGAAAGGCTTTTGGCATATCGGTGACATATCTCTGATACATTTCAAGTATACCACCCCTTATCTAGTTGTCAAGCGCTTCACCTGCACCGCTTGAGCTACCCCGCTCCGGGCGGCTGACTCCATCTCCATCTCACCGGGGTCAGCGCGCCACCAACCGTGTGAGTTCGTGCACATCGTCCACGTCCTCGAAATGCCACACCATGTCCACCAGCGGCTCGATGCGGGCTTCCTCCAGCACGTGCCCCGCCAGCCAGCGGAACTTCTCCTCCACGCGGCTTCTGTCCCATCCCTGGGGATACCTGATGCCGCCGTCCACGATTCCCGAAGCGAACTGCTGCCCGTAGTTCAGTGTGATGGTCACAGCAGCGGCGTACTTGCCGCTGGGGTCCCCCACTGCCATACGTCGAGACAACTCGTTGAGTTCTTCTGATTCCACCAACTCGATCTTGTTAGCCAACACCCGTACTCGTTCATCGTCGAAGCGGTGCTCCAACATCTGATCCGGGCCAATCTCGCCGTCGAGGAGAAACGCCGCCAGCGGCCAGGCCAGGTTGAACTGTGCCTCTTCGGTAGTGGTCGGCAGCTTTGTCCCCAGCCGAACCGTCTCATGGAACCCTTCCACGCGGATGTGGACGATGTCGTCCACTCCGAAATCGTGCTGACGGAGCAGGCCACGCACAGCGTCCAGAGCGGGGTGCGTCCAGGCGCAGCAGGCGTACTCCTTAAAGACCACCCCGTCCACCATGACGTGGTGCTGGCCGATGACTTCGGCGAGCCCCTCGGCCTGAGCTCGGGACGAAGGCTCAGTCGAGCCGTCGGCCACCCAGTCGCGGTAGCGCTCGAAGCCGAGGATGCTGGGGATGCCGGTGAACCCGCGCTGGGCAAGCTGGGCGGAGACGATGCCGTTCATCGCCCCCCAGCCGATGCCATGCTTGACCATCGCTGGGTGATCAATGTCCCGCATCATCGGCAGATTGGGGGCGTGGTACTCGGCGATGCCCAAGGCGTGCTTGATCTGCTCCTGCGGCAGGCGCAGCAGATGGCAGGCCACAGCGGCGCAAGCCACCGAGCCCCACGAGCCGCACGCCTGGTAGATGGCATGGTGGTCATGCCACATGCGGGCGGTGCGATGCGCCACCTCGTAGCCAACGACCATGGCCGTCATCATCTGGGAGCCGCCCAACCCCAGCTTCTCAGCCAGGGCCAGCGCCGTAGGGAAGAGTTGCGCGCCAGGATGCCCCTTCGTGTACAGGGCGCAATCGTCAATGTCTAGGCCGTTGGCCGCATAGCCGTTGGCAAAAGCGGCGCCAATGGCCGAGGCCCGCTTGCCGTACAGCAAGATGGTAGCCTCGTCGCCCGGCCAGGTTTCGACGGCGTAGTCAGTTGTGATGCGGCTGATGGGGGTCAGCGTGCCGGCCAGCGTGGCCCCCAGGATGTCCAGCAAGGCCATGCGGGCCTTGCGTTGCACTTCAGCAGGGAGCGCGTCCCACGCTGCATCAGCAATGAACTGGGCGACCAAATCATTTCCATCTCCCATGTGCTCCTTCCTATCAAACATCGGAGTCCCCAACTTATTGGGGTGATGCAACGACCCCGAACGAGTTCGGGACTCCGGCCTGGGCTTTTGCTATGCCTGCCTCTTGTGTCGCTTATCAGCCTCAGCAACGATTTCCTTCAGGCTGGCTTCCACCTCTGCGGAGATGGGCAGCGGCTGGTGGTGCTTGAGGATGTCCCGCACCTTCGCCCGTACCCGCTCGGCCATCGTCTTCCTGCCGCTGGCCTCCCACCCCCGGCGCTGCTGCCGGTCCATCAGGGTCGGGAACCATATTTCTTCCCTGAAGTGCTGGCGCGTGTGCTCCTGGGTCAGGTAATGGCCGCCAGGCCCCACCTGCTCGATGACGTCCACCGCGAGCGTCTCGGGGGTGACCGTGATGCCCCCCAGGATGTGCTTGGCCATGCCGATGACCTCGTTGGACATCACCAGCATGTCGAAGGAGCCCAGCAGGCCCGATTCCAGGTAGCCAACGTCGTGGATCAGATTGGCGCCCGATAGCGCAGCGATGGTCACGGACATGGCCGCTTCGATGGCCGCCTGCTGGTCGAGGACTTTGGCGTCGGAGCAGCCAGCGGTGGAGAACATGGGCAGCCGCAGCCACTTGGCGACGTCGGTCATGGCCGCGCTGAGCAGCACCATCTCCGGCGCGCCGTAGGACAGGATGGACGTGGCTATGTCTATGGCGGACTGCACTCCGCCGATGATGACCGCCGCGCCCCTGCGCTTGAGCTGGGCCAGCACCACGCCCACCAGACATTCGGACAGGCACTGCACCATGCCGCCGGCCAGCGTCACCGGCGCCGTAGCTCCGCACATGGTGCAAGGCGTGTAAATGGCAGGGATGCCCGTCTCCGCCGCGTACAGGATCTTCTCCACGGCTTCGATGGAGTTGCTCAGAGGGGAACTGGGCTCGATGTAGACGACGAAGAGGGGCGCTTTGGCAAACTCCTCCGGCCCGCCCAGCACCTCGCAGGCCATCCGGTACTGGTCGGCCAGCCCCTCCTTGTCCACAGCGGTGATGACGAGCGGTTTAGAGGTGCCCTGCAGCATGGCCAGGAACTGGTGGCGATCGTATGTGTGCACAGGAACGCCAGAGGTCAGACCCAGCGACATATGGAAGTCAATGTGGGGGAGGGCGTCGCTGATCCTGGCCGCGTTGTAGATGTCTTGATAGGTGTACTTGCGCACCTCGTCGGTGTAGGGGTCTATGAGGGAGGGGCAATCGGAGCCGGTGCCGAAGTAGATTTTGTCCTTCTCCAGGATGATGCGCTGGCGGCGGTCCCGCCCGGCGACGACGATACGTTCCAGCGTGGTATTCAGCGCATCCTTGACCAGCCAGGATGGAATGCGCACCAGATCACTATCGCTGACCAGGCAGCCGGCATCGCGCAGCAGGGCTAGTCCCTCCTCTTCGTAAACTCGTGTTCCCACCCGCTCCAGGACATCAAGGGCGGAGTGGAAGATCTCCTCGATTTGATCATCGGACAGCACGCGAAACTGCGGGGTGGCGTTAACCTGGTAGTTTGCTCTCACGCGATTGTCCTCCTGTAGGGGCAACCCTCGCGGTTGCCCATGCCTGGAGAGGGCGACCGCAAGGGTCGCCCCTACCCTATTCTCAGGGCCGCAGCGATGGCCGCGATGTCGGCAGGCGAGGAGCCGCAACAAACACCGACGATGCAGGCTCCCATCTCCACGTAGCGGCGGGCCAACTCGGCCATCCTCTCCGGCGTGGCATCGTAAACGACCTGGCGCTTGACCATGCGCGGCACGCCAGCGTTGGGTTTGGCGATCAGGTAAGCGTCGGGCGCGGCCTCGCGCATCTGCGGCAGGATGTCCAGCACCTCCTCGGGCGCGTGGCCGCAGTTAGCGCCTATGGCCGGCACCTCCAATGCTACCATTGTCCGGGCCGCCTGCGCCGGGCTGAGCCCCATGCTGGTGCGGCCGTGGGTGTCGAAGCTGAAGGTGCAGAAGACAGGCAGGTCGCATCCCTGCCGCACCCCCTCGACGGCGGCCTTCGCTTCGTTGAGGCCGCTCATGGTCTCAATGTAGATGCAATCCACGCCCCCCGCTGCCAGCGCCTGGGCCTGCTCGGCGAACAGCTCAACGGCGGCCTCGTAGGTCAGCGGGCCGAGGGGATCCATCATGTCGCCCGTAGGGCCGATGTCGCCGGCAACGTAAACCTCGCCCTGCCCTGAGTCTGTCGAAGGGTCGCCTGCCACCTGGCGGGCCAGCTCGGCGGCGCGGCGGTTGATCTCCCCCGCCTGGACGTCGAGCCCTGCGGCCTTCAGCCGCGCCCGCGTGCCGCCGAAGGTGGTGGTGAGGATGATCTGGGAGCCCGCCTCCACGTAGGCGCGGTGCAATCGCATGATCTCCTCGGGCCGCTCCAGTATCCACGCCTCGCCCGGCGTCCCCGTGGGCAGCCCGGCCGCCTGCAGCATGGTGCCCGTCGCCCCGTCGGCGATCAGAACCTCGCCCGAGGCCAATCGTTGCAGAATGTGCGCTCGCATCGTTCCTCTCCCTTTCTACGCCTGCACCAGCCCTTTGACCACTTCGACCGCCTCAGTGGCGTTTTCGGCGTAGGCATCGGCTCCGATCTCCTTGGCCCACTCGGGGTTGGCGGGCACGCCGCCGATGATGACCTTGAGTTGATCGCGCAAGCCAGCTTCTTTGAGAGTCAGGATCACGGCTTCCTGATTGAGCATGGTCGTCGTGAGCAGCGCCGAGAGGCCCACCACGTCGGCGTTCACCTCGCGCACGGCATTAACGAACTGCTGCGGGGATACGTCCACGCCCAGGTCGTGCACCTCGAAGCCGTTGGCAGCCAGCATGGTGGCCACCAGCGTCTTGCCGATCTCGTGGATGTCCCCCTGCACGGTGCCGATGACCACTTTGCCCAGCGTCTGGAGATGCTGTTTGCGCTTCATCATCTCCGGTTCCAGGACAGCGATGGCCTCTTGCATTGCCTTGCTGCTCATCATCAGGTCGGGGATGAACAGTTCGCCTCTGGCGAAGCCCTCGCCGACGACGTCCATGCCTGGCTTGAAGCCTTGCTCGATCGCTGCCAGTGGATCAATGCCTGCGTGCAACGCTTCGTTGGCTAGCTCGCGCGCCTTGTCGGGCAAGCCAGCGATGACGGCCTTGGTCATCTCCTCGAATAGCCTTTCATTCGCCATGTGGCATCCTCCTTATTATTGCTTGATGGTAAGCGTTCAGCGCCCACCTCCCCGAGAGCTTCAGAGGCGTATCAACCAGGGGCTTTGGAGCTTTTTGGACAACTCTTTGCTCAAACCAAGATGGCCCAGAGCTCTCGGGGAGATTTGCCGACCCTCCTCTGTTTGCGCTCGAGCAAGGGAGGTCTGGAGGGGGCTTGTCCTCTCCTGAACAGCCCTTCATTTCACTTTTGCTTCAGAATGTAGGCGATCTCCTGCCGGACGGCGTCCGGCAGCGGCTCCGGATGGTGGCTCTCCATCAGGCTCACCGTCTTGTCGCGCAGTCGGTCGCCCAACCGCTTGCCACCGGCCGCCATCCAGGCGTCGGCCCGCTGCCGATCCCACAGCGTCGGCTGCCACAGCTCGCGGAAGTGGCGCAGGGTGTGCTTCGCGGTCAGGAAGTCGCCCCCCGGGCCCACCTGGTGGATGACTTCCAACGCCAGCGCCTCGGCATCCAGCGAGAACCCTTCGACGAAGCGGCGCATCATGGAGATGACCTCGGCGGTGAAGACGATCATCTCCGGCGAGGTTGTCAGCCCTGCTTCCAGATAGCCGACATCGTGCACCAGGTTGTGGCCGGCCAGCAGGGCTACCAGCACCGAAAAGGCCACATCGGCCGCCGCTTGCTCGTCCATGAGGCAGCTATCGGAGTGGGCGGCGTAGCCCCAGGTGGGCAAGCCGTAGAAACGGCCCATCTCGGCCACAGCCACGCGTGCCAACTGGAACTCCGGCGCGCCGTAGACGCTGATGGTGGTCTTCATGTCCATGTCATGCAGCCCGCTACCGTAGACGAAGGGGGCGCCCGGCCACTGGAGTTGGTGGATCACCAGGCTGCTCAGCACCTCGGCGTTGCCCAGCGCCAGCCCGCCAGCCAGGGTGACCGGTGCCGTGCCGCCCATCATCGGCGCTGGCGAATGGACGATGGGCAGGCGTTGCTCGGCCATGTACAGCAGCTTGCAGGTCGCCGTCTCGCTGTGCTGCAACGGCGTGGTGGGCTCGGAGTAGAGCAGCAGCGTAGGATTGAGTCGCAATTGCTCCATGCCCCCGGCTGCCGCGGCGGCCATGGCCACGATTGCCTCGCAATCGGCGCGGTTGTCGGCGACGAAGACCACGAGCTTGGTAGTATGCTCCAGCATCAGCGCGTACTGGTGCCGGTAAACGTTGGCCGCGCTGAGATCAGCAGGGATGCCCATGCTCATCACGAAAGCAATCTCCGGCAGGGCATCGCAGACGTGGAGGCAATCCACCACATCGGCAGCAGTGAACTTGCGCCGCTCGCCGCTGCGGGGATCGAGGTAGTTGGGGCAATCGGAGCCGGGGCCGAACTTGACCGTCCTCCCTTCCAAGGGCGCGGCCACCTCGCTGCTCCCTCGTTTGCATAGGACGATGCGCGACGGCGCCTGCTTCAGCGCCCATTCCACCAGGCCGGCGGGCAGGTGAACCAGGGCCCCCGCTGAGCGGCTCGACTGAGCCTTCGTCCCGAGCTCAGGCCGAGGGGCTCGCCGAAGTCCTGCCGAAGCATTACCGTCAGTGATCACAGCATCCGTCTCGCGCAGCAGTTCCAGTGCCACATCGTGATACACGCGCACGCCCGTGCGCCGCAATATCTCCAGCGAGGCGCGATGGACGATCTCGCACTGCTCGCGAGTCAGCATCTGAAACTGCGGGATTGCCAGTGGATCATAGCCAATCGGCATGTGCAAGTCTCCAGTCAAATCCACAGGTGCGGCTCCAGCTACGCCTCCACGTCGGCCAGCACCCGCTCCTTGCCAACTTCGTTGAAGACCTCGTGGTAGTAACCCTCGTACTCGTGGCACTCTTTATCGGCGATGGCCATCTTCTCGTAGAAGAGGCGGCTGGCCTCAGGCGGGGCCAATCGATCAGCGCCCCCGTGCACGATGAGACACGGCACCTTCATCTCAGCGGCGTGCGCCTGCGTCCATTCCATGGCCTTGAGAAGCTCGATGCCCAGGCGGAGTGTGGCGAGGCTGTGCACCAGCGGATCCTTGACGTAGGTCTCCACGATGGCCGGATC
>Ga0209986_10000118_pt1 | contig 70172 bp, 71 predicted proteins | sample BlataG_FD_183168 | JGI IMG/M metagenome (GOLD analysis project Ga0209986, IMG submission 183168) | Deep subsurface microbial communities from Black Sea to uncover new lineages of life (NeLLi) - Black_00105 metaG (SPAdes) (version 2) | ecosystem: Environmental > Aquatic > Marine > Oceanic >... | reverse complement strand
TGAAACTGAAAGTAAAGAAACTGGCGGAGATCATAACCTATGCAACGTCGCGTGACCGTGGCCTGGCCGCGGGAGAAGCGCCGAGATGCTGGCGGCGGCCGAAAAGAAAACCCTGTAAAGGCGTTTTTCAGATTCAATTTGAGATAGACGACCGAATCCATTGGTTTTGCCCCGAGTGTGAAGATGAAGGCATTCCTGACGGCTGGCAAGGGTTGATATGGGACATGAGTGATGGGATGACCGTCTGAACATCTTGGAGAAGGCATTGAAAGCACATGTCTGCTGCGTAACGCAAGATATTGCACCCCGATTACACAACTTGGTTCGCTTGGCTGAGTTAGCAGAACTCGATATACAACCCGCCCAGATGGATATTTTAGCGGAAATGAACTCCTTCAACATTAAAGGCCGCTATCCGCACACATTATCGCCGCCCCCATCTCAGGAGGGAAGGCCAGCACTATATGACCCAAGCAGAAGAGGTATTTCAATGGTTGATCAGTATGTTTTGAAAAGCGTGCGAAACTATTTGAAGGCTGTCCAAACGGAGGGCGTCATCAATGATCGGCATTTAGGTGTTGAGGCCCATCTTTTTCAACCAATGTTGAGGATTTAACAAGAAAAAAACGGGATGTTTATTGGATGTGGCCGGTCGAACGTGGGACGATATGCCTGTGGTTGCGGGGATAGAGAGAGTTGGTGGCGTATATTGACATGTGCTAATCACAGATCAAGGTGTGACCCAATACCCACTTCAACGAATGGCATGGGATAGTGACTCTGGCAAGAGAGTTGGAAGTGGACTGGCCGGCGTCTTTTGCACGGAGTAAAGCAAAACATTATACGGAGATACTTATGGCGAGGAAAAAGAAGCCGAATTTGAAAAAAGAAACAAATAATGGAGCTAATCTTGGATTTGAAAGCCAGTTGTGGGCGGCCGCAGACAAGCTTCGGGGGCATATGGATGCCTCACCTGGAGGCTGGCCATGATGAATCTGGCCATCCGGGGTATCGATGCTAATCTGGGCGGTCAGAATGCCGACAGCTTCCACAACGACCTGCACAAGGACCTCAGGTCTGACTTTATTCTAGCCAACCCGCCTTTTAACATGAGCGACTGGGGCGGGCAAAGACTCAAGAAAGACGCTCGCTGGAAATTCGGCATCCCGCCGGTGAATAATGCTAACTATGCCTGGATTCAGCACTTCATCTTTCACCTTGCGCCGAACGGGGTTGCAGGCTTCGTCATGGCCAACGGCTCCATGTCCACCAACACCGCCAGCGAGGGAGAGATCCGCAGAAACATCATCGAAGCGGATTTGGTCGACTGCATGATCGCCCTGCCCGGTCAGCTTTTTTACACCACGCAAATACCAGTTTGCCTATGGTTTGTGGCACGCAACAAGACAAATGGCAAGTTCCGCAAACGAAGAGGCCAAACACTCTTTATCGATGCCCGCAAGATGGGTTCCCTTATTGACCGTATACACCGAGACCTTTCCGATGCGGAGATCGACATGATCGCTGGAACCTACCATGCATGGCGGGGCGAGAAAGAGGCGGGCAAATACGAGGATGTGCCGGGCTTTTGCAAGAGCGCCACTATAGAGTCAATCAAGGAGCACGGCTACGTGCTCACCCCCGGGCGATATGTGGGCGCAGCAGAGGTGGAGGACGACGGAATCCCATTTGAGGAAAAGATGTCCGAATTGACGGCCACGCTTTCCGAGCAACTTACCGAATCCGGTAGGCTGGAACAAACGATTCGTGTGAATCTTGCGCATCTGGGTTTCAACATGGAGAGAACCGATGAGTAAGGAACTCCGACATTACGCCTTGTTGCTGGACGATATCAAACATCGCATCCAACAGGCCCAAACAAGGGCGGTTTTATCCGCCAACCGGGAAATGCAGTCATTATACTGGGACATCGGACGAATGATCGATCAGCGTCAACAGGAAGAGGGCTGGGGTGCTGGTGTCATCCCAAGACTGTCCAAGGATCTCCGAAATGAACTGCCTGAAATCAAGGGGTTTTCTGAAAGGAACCTCAAGCGCATGATCCGTTTTTATCGCGAGTATCCCTTTTTTTGCCTGGAAGTGCCACAAGCTGTGGCACAGTTACCCGGGCAAACCCTCGAAGAAAAAGTGCCACAGGCTGTGGCACAATTGCAATCCGCAGCCGGGGAACACAAAGAGAACGTCCGGGAACTTATCCTGAACCTGCCCTGGGGTCAGAATTTTCTCCTCATCGAAAAGTTCAAGGACTTGTCAACCCGAATTTGGTACATAAAGCAGGCCCTCGCAGAAGGCTGGAGCCGAAATGTACTTCAAGCAATGATAAAGGGCCGCGCCCATGAACGCCAGGGCCAAGCAGTCAACAACTTTGATGCCCTCCTGCCTGCTCCTCAATCGGATATGGCAAAGCAGGCTTTGAAAGATCCCTACATTTTCGACTTCCTGACATTGGATAAGCCCTTCCGCGAACGAGAGCTTGAGCTTGGGCTGATCCAACATCTGGAAAAATTCCTCTTGGAATTAGGCCAGGGTTTTGCCTTCGTTGGACGGCAGTACCACATTGATGTGGATGAAGAGGATTTCTATATCGACCTGCTTTTCTTTCACCTCAGGCTGCGATGTCATGTTGTAATTGATCTTAAAATCGGCCCTTTCAGGCCCGAATATGCTGGGAAGATGAATTTCTATCTCAATGTTGTAGACGACCATCTCAAACATGAGACGGACAACCCCAGCATCGGCCTGATTCTTTGCCAGGACAAAAAGAAGGTTGTGGCCGAATATGCCCTGCGCGGACTTAGCAAACCCATCGGTGTTTCGGAATATGAGCTTACCCGCGCCCTGCCTGAAGAACTCAAATCTTCCCTGCCAACCATAGAAGAAATTGAAGCAGAATTGAGCAAGGGGGATGATAATCAGGACAGCATCGCGTGATCTTGATGATATGGTTCGCAAAGTGGGGACCACAGGAAGGAGCGTTCACTACGTTTTGGCCAGCAAACTGGACATAAACTGGACAAACAGGACATGGAATGTAAAACCCGTCACGAAGAGGCCAAAGGGGCCATCATAGTCTCCAAATGCCAGCTCGAACTACCAAAGAAAGAGGAGATGCAGCGGTTTCTGGCGCAGCAGTTGAAGGAGGTTGGGTGTGGGGAGTGAGTGGACTGAAATGAGATGGGGCGATATTGCGACTCTTGAATACGGGAAGGGACTTCGCGGTTATCAGAATGCTGCAGGCAGATTCCGAGTGTTTGGAACCAATGGCCCGATCGGCTGGCATGACAAACCCCTCTGTAATCATCCAAGTGTAATCGTTGGTCGTAAAGGGGCATACCGAGGCATTCACTATTCCCCAGAGCCCTTTTTCGTAATTGATACCGGTTTCTACCTTGAGCCGAAAACCGAGTTCGATGTGAAGTGGACGTATTACGAGTTGCTCTCCCACGACATAAACAGCATGGACAGCGGTTCTGCAATTCCTTCAACTAGTCGAGATTCCTTTTATCAGCTTCCAGTGCGAGTGCCTCCTCCTCCCGAACAACGCGCCATCGCCCACATCCTCGGCTCACTGGACGACAAGATCGAGTTGAACCGGCAGATGAACGAGACTCTGGAGGCGATAGCCCGCGCTATCTTCAAAAGCTGGTTTGTGGACTTCGACCCCGTCCGCGCCAAGGCCGAAGGCCGCGATCCCGGCCTTCATGGCCCGAATCACACCGTGCCTTGAAAATGGGAAAGGAGCTTTCGTAGATTTTTTAAAGGAAGATCAAGTCGGATGGGGTCGACTGAATACATAGTGTTTAGAAGCAGAGACCCCTTACCCGTTGAATATGCCTATTTTTTTACCAGGACAGAGGAATTCCGAACACACGCTATAGTAAACATGACAGGATCGTCGGGTCGACAGCGAGTACCCGCATCGGCTTTTGCTTCCTATCTCGTTGTGAAACCAAGAAAAGAAGTTGCTTGGCAGTTTGGTGAGACTGTTCGCCCTCTCATGGAAAAGATGAAGCGGAACGATGAGGAGTCTGGCACTCTTTCCACTCTTCGCGATACACTCCTTCCCAAACTCATCTCCGGTAAACTGCGCCTGCCTGCCGCGGCACTGGAACTTGTGGCGCAGGTAGGCGTGCCGGATGCGAAAAAACTTGTGGAGGCATCGATATGAATGTAAAAATAGAATCAAGGGAACTTATGAGTGCCAATCAATTACAAGCAAAGGCCGTTTTTCAAAACGGCAGCACCTGGCTCCGAGCCGATTTTCACCTGCACACCAAAGCCGATCAGGAATTTTTGTACACGGATGATGAAAGCCGATATCTATCTTCCTATGTTCAGGCGTTGAAAGATGCGGGAATAAAGATCGGCGTCATTACGAATCATAATAAGTTTGACCTGAACGAGTTCAAGGCATTGCGGAAAAAGGCTTTAAAGGAAGAGATTTTTCTTCTTCCCGGGGTCGAGCTTTCAGTCAATGACGGAGCCAATGGCATCCATACCCTCGTCGTGTTCAGCGACGAATGGCTTGCCAATGGTAAGGATTATATTAACCAGTTCCTGAATGTCGCTTTTGAAGGAAAAACACCAAGTGAATATGAACACGAAAACGGTCGCAGCTCTCTGGGGTTGATTGATACCATCAAAAAGCTTGAAGGGTATCACAAGGATTTCTTCCTCGTATTCGCTCACGTGGAGCAGAAAAGTGGGCTGTGGCATGAATTGGACGGAGGCCGGATCCAGGATCTTGGAAAAAACGAATTTTTTCGAAGTAGAACGCTAGCTTTTCAGAAGGTCCGGACCCACGATGTGGCAAACCGTAAATGTCGTGTTAAAGTTCAAAGTTGGCTTGACGACTGGTATCCTGCCGAAGTCGAGGGCTCGGATTGCAAGGCTCTGGACCAAGTCGCCCATGGTGAGCAATGCTATCTGAAGATTGGCGATTTCACGTTTGAAGCGGTGAAATACACTCTGTTGGACCACAACAACCGGGTTTCTGCCAGGCCAAAGAAACACGAACGATCCCATATTCTCAGCGCGACCTTTGAAGGTGGAGTGCTCAATGGGAGGACGATTCATTTCTCACCCGAGTTGAACACCCTCATCGGCATTCGCGGCAGCGGGAAATCCTCGATTCTGGAAGCCGTGCGCTACGTACTTGATATTCCCTTTGGGGAGAAGGCCCTTGACCAGGAGTATAAAAATCGCCTTGTAGCGCACACGCTCGGCAGCGGCGGCAAGGTGACGGTTAAAGCGATTGATCGAAGAGGTCAGAGGTATGAAATCCGCCGCATATTTGGGGAAAAGCCGGATGTTTACATAGACGATGTTCTTCAACCTGGTATTTCGATCCGCGAAACCATTCTGGACAAACCTATTTATTTCGGTCAAAAGGATCTTTCCAGCACCGGCGAAGGTTTTGAGAAGGATTTGGTTGAGAAACTCGTAGGAGATAAGCTTGCCGGAATTCGCGCGCGGATTGACGCTCAACGTCAAAAGGTGTCTGAAACCGTGGAATATCTGAAAAAGCTGTCCAAGGTGGAAGAAAAAAAGAAGGAATATGAGTCTAAGAAACAGGACGCGGAATTCAGGCTCAAGTTCTATAAAGACCACGGCGTGGAGGAAAAACTGCAAAAACAAACGGACTTCGATGCCGATGCCAGAAAGTGCTCCCAGGTTGTATCTTTTGTAATTCGGGCGGTGGCACGATATTCATCGGCGTAAGCGACGATGGCACTTTTGCGGGACTATCCCGCCAAGACATGGGCCGCTTGAATCAGCTCGTCTCGAACGCGGCCTCACAATCAGTTCGCCCACGGATCAATCCACAAACGGAGAACGTCCTAATGCCTGAAGGCCTTGTCATGGTTGTTACCGTGCCCGATGGCATCAGTAAGCCTTACATGGACAACAACGGGGCTATCTGGGTCAAAAGCGGCTCGGACAAGCGCAAGGTGACTTCCCGTGAGGAGATACAGAGGATGTTCCAGAGCGCCGCTTTGATCCATGGGGATGAAATCCCGGCAAGCGGTCTTACCGTTGCCGATCTGGACAAGGACTATTTCAAAACGTTCTTTGAAAAAAACTTCGGAGAATCCGTGGACGAGCAGGACATATCGCTGCCGATAATCCTTGAAAACATGAATTTAATGAAAGATGGAGTATCATTAGGGCATTGAAAGCTCATCCTGACATTGATTTCCAGGATGATCACGATGGGAATCAGTTCATAGTCACTATTAATCGCATTATTACAGATGAAGGGTGAGAAGAGGCAAACGTGTCAGGATTATTAGAAAACGTTCTCGAACAAACCGCCCTCGACTGGTTCCAGGGCATGGGCTACAACACCGCCTTCGGCCCCAACATCAGCCCGGACGGCCCGGCTTGCGAACGGGAGGATTACGACCAGGTCATCTTGCTTGGAAGGCTTCAAGCCGCGCTTGAGAACATCAACCCGAATATCCCGCCGGAGGCCATTGAAGAGGCACTTCGTAAGATGACCCTAACGGAAAGCCCCAATCTATTTGGCTACAATGAACTGTTGGTAATTTCAGACGGCCTTGAGGCTCGCATGGGCACACTTACCAGCGGCTGGGACCGTTTTATGCCGTGGCCGGACCATTGATGGCAAAGAGCTTGCGCCAAAGGGTTCTGTTGAGCTGGAGGTGCTCTTGAAGGGAGTCTTTGACAAGCGGCGTTTGCTTGATCTGATCCTGAACTTTGTGGTCTTCGAGGACGACGGGGCCACCATCATGAAAAAGGCAGCGGCATATCACCAGTTTCATGCCGTTAACAGAGCGGTGGACTGTACCTTGTCGGCATGCGGCATCGAGGCACAACCCAACCAATTATATGCACGCTTTCCTGCCATGGATGAACAGAACCCCTTTGAGGTGAAAGAACCCCCGCCTCCCTATGGCAGGAATACGGATCATTTCGGTGGCCGACGTATCGGCGTGATCTGGCATACCCAGGGGAGCGGCAAGAGCCTCTCCATGGCGTTTCTTGCAGGCAAGGTTATCCGGCATCCGGCCATGGAAAATCCGACGTTAGTCGTAATCACTGACCGAAATGACTTGGACGATCAGCTCTTCGGTACTTTTTCCGGCTGCAAAGACCTCTTGCGCCAGACCCCTGTGCAGGCTGAAAGCCGGGAAAATCTGCGGGAACTCCTGAATGTCCCTGCCGGTGGCGTGGTGTTTACCACTATTCAGAAATTCATGCCGAATGCTAAAGGCGACCAGTACCCAGAGTTATCAGCGCGGCGAAATATTGTGGTGATTGCCGATGAAGCGCACAGGAGTCAATATGATTTCATTGACGGTTTTGCCAGTCACATGCACGACGCGCTGCCAAAGGCATCCTTTATTGGTTTCACCGCTACGCCCATAGAGAGCACGGATAGAAGTACGCCGGCTGTGTTTGGGGACTACATCGACAAGTACGATATTCTTCAGGCTGTTGAGGACAGGGCCACGGTCCGGATCTATTATGAAGGACGGCTGGCGAAAATCGAGTTGTGTGAAGAGGAAAAGCCGAAGATTGATCCGGAGTTTGAAGAAATCACGGAGGGGGAGGAAGAATCCGAAAAGCAGCGCCTTCGCACCAAGTGGGCTGCAGTTGAGGCCATGGTGGGAACAGAGAAGCGAATCGGTCTTGTTGCTAACGATCTGGTGAATCACTTTGAGAAGCGGCTGGCTGTGATGGATGGAAAAGCGATGATCGTGTGCATGAGCCGCCGCATTTGCGTGGACATGTACAATGCTATCGTCAAGCTTTGTCCCGAATGGCACAACCATGATGACGACAAAGGCATAATCAAGATCGTCATGTCCGGCGCGGCATCCGACAAAGTGAAATGGCAGCCCCATATCCGTAACAAAGCGCGCCGGGAAGCTCTGGCAAAGCGATTCAAAGATCCCGAGGAGCGTTTCAAGCTGGTGATTGTCCGTGACATGTGGCTCACCGGCTTTGACTGCCCATCGCTTCATACCATGTATGTGGATAAGCCAATGCGAGGTCACGGTCTGATGCAGGCGATTGCGCGAGTCAATCGTGTTTTCAAGGACAAGCCCGGCGGCCTGGTGGTGGATTACCTGGGGCTCGCTGACCAGCTCAAACGTGCACTGGCGGACTACACTGAAGCAGGCGGTAGGGGTAAGGCGACGGTCGACCAAGAAGAGGCTGTGGCCGTTATGATGGAGAAATACGAAATCGTCGTCTCCATGTTTCACGGGTTTGACTATGCTGCGTTTCTCCATGTGGAACCGTCGGAGCGCATGGCGGGTATTGCCGCGGCCATGGAGCACATCTTGACCTTAGAAGATGGGAAAAAACGGTATCTTGAGGCTGTGACGGCTTTGTCAAAGGCTTTTGCTCTGGCTGTGCCACATGAGGAGGCGATTAAGATTCGCGATGATGTCGGCTTTTTCCAGGAAGTCCGAAGCGGCCTGGCCAAGGCAACGGTCGAGGGGACCGGCAAGACGCCCGAGGACCTGGACACAGCGATTCGACAACTGGTGTCCCGTGCTGTAGCCCCGGAGGGCGTCGTGGACATATTCGCGGCGGCAGGGCTCAAAAAGCCTGACATATCTATCCTGTCGGATGATTTCCTTCAAGAGGTCCGGCAGCTCCCTCACCGGAACTTAGCCGTTGAATTACTGCGAAAGCTCCTTAACGACGAGATCAAGGTGCGATTGAAAAAGAATGTGGTTCAAGCGAAGTCTTTTGCCGACATGCTGGAAAAATCAATACGGAAGTATCAAAACCGGATGATTGAGGCGGCTCAAGTCATTGAGGAGTTGATTGAATTAGCCAAAGAAATGCAAGATGCCCGAAAGCGCGGTGAAAAACTGGGCCTGACGGAGGATGAGATTGCCTTCTACGATGCATTAGGGGTCAACGACAGCGCTGTAAAGGTGTTAGGCGATGAGACGCTTAAGACCATCGCACACGAGTTAGTGGAGGCTGTTCGCAAGAGCGTCACCATTGATTGGACCGTTCGGGAGAATGCGCGGGCTCAGATTCGCGTAATTGTTAAACGTATTCTACGTAAATACGGTTACCCGCCCGATAAACAGGAGAAGGCGACACAGACTGTTTTGGAACAGGCAGAAGTTCTTTGTCACGATTGGATGGAAAAAGCAGCATAACACACATAACAAGGGAAGTCCGGAAAAAAACAGGGAGGTCGCGTGTACACTCTTGACAACGACTTCTTATCTGTCAAGAGTGTAGACTCCACTTTTCTCAGAAAAACGGATAAACTCAGCATGTGGACGCTGGATACCGATTACGACGGAAAGGATTTTTTCCAAAGACAGGTATTTTTTTCCGTGTGGCCGGCCAAAAGGAAGGCTGGTCGCGCCTGGCAAAGAACCTGAAGGCGGAGATCGACGAAGAGCTTATTGAAGCCTACCGCGGGACGCTTTCGTTGCCATTTGAGACAGGCGACAACCGGCCCATCAAAATGTGAAGTTATTTTTGAGCGAGCCCTAAGTACACGGCTGCGAGACTGACGAAAAAAAGGCCAAGCATGCAACAGCCAAACGCTGGGGTTCCGCGGTGAATTTGTATGCGGCATTTGATATGAAGAAGAGATTTAGAAACGTAAGCTCTAAGATGTCTGACTCTGAAAATGATCATTTTCTATTGCGGATAAAAAAGGGTGAACGATTGTATAAATTCTACTATTTCCGCCCCGTGGCCGGGCGTCGTTATCATTTTGAATATCGGATTCTGACAAAGGAAAAGACCAATGGAATGTTAGAAATGGTAAGCTATAACTTCAAGATCCTAAGTGGTGTTCCAGAGAAAAGCTCTGTCACCAGGGTTCCTGAAATTTCAAAGGACCAGTTAGAAAATATTATTCAGAATGTTGTAAGAAAAACGAATACCGGTTCTGATGAGTTTGAGGAACTGGACCTTTCTGAGTTTTCCACAATAGATGAACAACTTGAATTTCTAAAACAGCAGGACAGGGTAGACACGATGTATGTCATGTAACGGAATGGCAACAGGGAGGAACATGATGAGTATGAATTCCGATGAGTTTGAAGATGAGTTTGAACTTGTGAGAGTATGCACTAATTGCAACTATTGTTTCCCTTCCGAACCCTATGGGAGCGATTTTGCGATCTGCTTGAATGATCCCGAATTTGAGCCATATCTCGACGAATTATTAGAGAATCAGGACTTCTCTCGTTGCCAGGACCTTGTCAAGCAAAAACGGTTTCCCTGGGAACAGGAGGCGTGTCCTGATTTTGATCCCGTCGAAGATCCAATAAATTCGGAATCATTTTCGCCTGAATTGAGCCGTGAAATTGACAATCTGCACAATGAGGGACGGTTAACAGCGGAGACATTTCAGCAAGCCCTTTTCGAGGATATGGTAGACAGGATTGATTGGGCCAAGGCCCCGGTGGAAAAGTACGTGGAAAGGTTGAACAATGCCAAAACCCCGAAAGCGCGTGAAAAAGCTGTGAGAAGCCTGGGAGGCTTAATCAGCTTGAGTAATAAAGCTGCTTTTCATGCACTCTATGCATATCTCAAGGATTTACCACCTCCAACAACGGTGGAACAAACCCATTTCAGGATCGAGATTCTCAGGCATCTGGCGTATACTCGAAGTTCTAAGAAAAAGCTTGCGAGATTGCTTGTGGAGGACCTTTTCCGGACGCCGTCCAACGGTAGGACCCGTGGCTGGTATACGGCCGTATTCCGATTTTTTGAAAGTTCGTCTTTCGATATCGCCGAAAAGGCATTGGCCCCAATGCTCGACTCAAAGCAGTTTTCCTATCGCATCAAGAAGCGTGTCAAGACCATCCTGGACCAGTTGCACTATGACTCGCAAGGATATTGGTGAAATTTCTCACCCCGCCTTCGTCGGGGTTCGAAATGACAACGTGGACTCAACTATTACAGAAAAGCGTATGGCACAAGCACCTTAGAGGGGTTAGGAGGAAAACGTTGAAAGAAACCTTTGTGAACACGATCAAGGCTGGCGAGAGCGTAAACGACATCTTCGTGGCCAGGGGCAGGCAGTTGGCGTACAAGAAAGACGGGGCGCCTTATCTCACCTTTAGCATTGTGGACCGCAGTGGTGACATGAAGGCGGTGGTATGGGATGATGTTCGGGCGATGAGCAAAGTCTTTTCGGAAGGCGACTATGTTAAGGTCAAGGGAAATGCGCGTGAATACAGGGAAGCGTTACAACTTGTTGTCAGAGAACTTGAACGTGTTGATCCGGATCAGGTGGATGCCAGGGATTTCCTTCCGGCCACCAACCGTGATGTTGACCAGATGTTAGACCAACTGATCAAAATCAGCCAAACAGTGGAAAACGAACATCTCTCAGGACTTCTTGCCGCATTCTTTAATGACAGGGCATTTGTTGATCTCTTTAAGACTGCGCCTGCGGCAAAAAAGATGCATCATGCCTACCTTGGCGGCCTCCTTGAACATACGCTCTCCATCGCAAGGCTGATCCAGGCCGTTTCCGGTCATTACAAGGGGCTTGACAAGGATCTGCTCCTCACAGGCGGAATCCTCCACGACATAGGCAAAGTCCACGAGTTCTTGTATGAAACCCACATCGACTATTCGGACTCGGGCAGGCTTCTTAGTCATATTGTCATCGGCGTTGAGATGCTCGACAAAAAGATTGAGGCCCTGAATGGTTTTCCGGACGATCTGGCCCTTGTCCTAAAGCATATGATTGTAAGTCACCATGGCACACGCGACTTCGGGTCACCTGAACCGCCCAAGACACTTGAAGCTATCATCCTGAACTACCTGGACGAACTGGATGCCAAGGTGACGGGCGTGCGTGCCTTTATGGATTCCGAGGACCCTGGGGCCACATGGACATCCTACCACAAAATCTTGGAGCGGTATTTCTATAGGGGAAAGGGATAGAAATGCGGAGTGCGGGGTGCGGAATGCGGAATTGAAGGATTCAGGGATTTAGGAATTGGGGCCTCAAACTTTAGGCGATTTAGCTCACTTTCATTTTCAGCCGTCCGCCTGCGTGCCGAAGCCTCCGGGCTCTCCGCCATAGGCTTCGGCCCGCAGGCGGGCGGAGAGCTCGTAGCCAAGGCTACTTCCCGGCCTTCGTAGCCGTTGCCACTTCGGCGGAGTAGGCTGGCGAAGTCGGCGACCAACGACAAGTGATCAATGACAAATGATCAATGACAAATGTTTATTACCTTTGAAGGAATCGAGGGTTCGGGAAAAAGCACTCAGATAAGGCTTCTCATGCCTGTACTGCAGGCAAAGGGCTATGATTGCATCACGACCCGGGAGCCCGGTGCAACCAAGATCGGGGAAAAGATCCGCGCCATCCTTCTGGACTCCAGCCACAGCTCCATGTTTTCCATAACGGAGCTTCTCTTGTACGAGGCTGACCGCGCACAGCACGTCCGTGAAATCATTAAGCCCGCACTGCAAGCCAATAAGGTGGTAGTCTCAGACCGGTTCTTTGACGCCACTACCGTGTATCAGGGCTACGCAAGGGGCTTTGATCTTGAAGTCATTGAGCAAATGCATCACATGGTGGTCGGCAGCCTCAAACCGGACCTCACCATCATTCTGGATCTGCCGGTTGACCTTGGCCTGAAGCGGGCGTGGGAGCGCATCAACACCCAATCAACGCACGTTCGGGAAGATCGTTTTGAAAAGGAGGCCCTGGCCTTTCACGAAAAGGTCCGCCAGGGTTATCTTGCCATGGCCAGACTCGAACCTGAACGCTTTCGAGTGATAGATGCGTCAAAAGACCCTGAAACCGTGCACAAAAAGATCAAAGAGATTGTGGATGCTGTATTGGACGCTTAGACCTACACCACACATAAAGGAATCCTGTCAGTTTCCGTTATCAAAATCCACCAAGACGATTCTTAGGTTTTGAGCATTGAAGAATTTCATATTCGAATTTGTTTCGTATTTCGTGCTTCGTATTTCGTGCTTCCGGTTCATCCGGGTTAGTTTGACCATGAACTCGACAGTGGGACTCACCTTGCTGTGTGCCGTAACGCTTTTCTCGCTATGCCTGCCTTTTACTTCATCGTCGGGACAGGACACGAAAGATTCCTATCTAGTACAAGTGGAAGCCTATGCATCTCATGAGTCCATCCATCCTGAAGGGTCCTTTCGGATAGCCATCATCGCAGACATCAAACCAGGCTTTCATATAAACAGCCACAACCCGACTGACCAGTTTCTTGTTCCAACGGTTGTCAGGTTTGATGAAGAGGAAGGGATTACCTTGAGCCCTGTAAGTTATCCGGTTCCAGAGTTAAAATCATTCTCTTTTTCCACAAGTAAGGCATCTGTTTATGAGGGAAAGATTTCCATCTTTTCGCATGGCCGGCTTTCCAATGATATTCCTCCAGCAGATGTGAAGGTTTCGGGGATCCTGGCTTATCAGGCCTGTAACGATCAGACTTGTTTCATGCCCATGTCTGTTGGCTTTGAGATACCCCTTAAGGTTGTGAACACAGACGAACCAATCAAATTGATCAACAAACATATCTTCGGACAAAATGCCTCCACCCCCACCCTACCCTCCCCCTCAAAGGGGGAGGGTTTAAGTAGGGATGAACTACACGCCAAGCAGGTCATTGAAAAAGGACTCATCTATGCTGTCATCGCTTTTTTCCTCTTTGGGCTTGCCTTGAACCTGACCCCTTGCGTCTATCCTGTTATCCCAATAACGGTCAGCTTCTTTGGGGCTCAAAGTGAGCGAAAAAAGGTGAGGACGTTCGTTCTCGCTCTATACTACGTAGCAGGAATTGCGATCGTTTTCTCCATTCTGGGTTTGATCTCCGCTCTTGCAGGCAGGCAGTGGGGGTTTTTGTTCCAAAGCCCCTGGTTTGTGATCTTTGTCACCATCATTATTCTATCCATGGCGGCCAGCATGTTTGGGGCCTTTGAAATCACGGTCCCCTCGTCTTTGATGACATATGCGGGCAAATCACGACAAGGCGCCATTGGCTCTTTTGTCATGGGATTGACCGTAGGAGTAATTATTGCTCCCTGTGCGGCCGGCATCATAATCGGGCTGGTCGGCATTGTCGCCAAGCTCGGCATGGTAGTAAAAGGCACATTGCTCTTTTTTGTCATGGGGTTGGGGCTGGGGGTCCCTTATATCTTCCTGGCCGTGTCTTCCGGGCTCTTGAGCCGTTTACCGAAATCCGGCGTGTGGATGGTCTGGATACGTAAGCTCTTTGGCGTCCTCTTGATCGGCGTGGCCCTATATTTCCTGGCGCCACAGGCAAAACAGGCCAGTGACCAGCAGGGTTTCTATCTGGGTGTCCTGGGTATTTTCGGCGGGCTCTTGCTCGGTTTCCTGGAACATGGCGAGGGATACAGCCGAGCATTCAAGATCATTCGCGCAATCTTCGGCTGCCTGCTCATCCTTGCAGGGGTATTCCTTGTTGACCGGGCCTTACATCGAGAGTCAGGAGCCATTAATTGGATCAAATATGACTATCAATCCATTGAGCAGTTGCGAAGTGAAAACAAACCCGTCCTGATCGACTTCTACGCGGATTGGTGCGCCGCCTGCAAGGAACTGGACCGTAAGACATTCTCAGACAAGAGGATTGTAGAAAAATCAAAGGAGTTCACTATGGTGAGAGTAGATGCCACATCACCGGACAGTAAACGGACCCACCTGATAAGGAAGTTCAAGATATCAGGCCTCCCTACTGTGGTTTTCATGAGCGCCAAGGGCGAAGAACTGAATAGCCTGAAAATCACCGGTTTCTTGAAACCAGCCGAGATGATAAAAAGAATGGAAGATGCCCTGGGTCCATAAGGGGAGTCATCATGCCCTATTGAGATCAGGGCTATTGACCCTGTGCCTAACAGGGCTTTGGGCGGATTACATTGAATTGCTGAGCGATTTCATTACTTGGCAAGGCCATCTGCTTCAAAACAATGAAGAGAAACAAAACATTACGTGACTTAGGCGAGGCTGGCATTATCCGGCTTATGGAGGCGAATGCCCCCAAAGAACTACCATCTCACTTGAAAAAGGGGATCGGCGATGACTGCGCGGTCCTGGAAACCGCGGGAGACAGCGTTCTCTTGGTAACTACGGATACCCTCATCGAAGGGGTACACTTCACCGCCCAGACCATGCCCGCGGAAGCCCTCGGTTGGAAGGCCCTTGCCGTCAACATAAGCGACATTGCTGCCATGGGTGGCGCCCCACACACAGCATTTCTCTCTATCGGCTTGAAGTCAGGGACGAAGGTAAGCTTTTTGGAATCATTCATGGCAGGATTCAAGACGCTTGCCGATAAGACCGGCATTGTCTTGGCCGGAGGCGACACGGTGGAGAGCCCCTCATCTGCGGTCGTTACGATAACGCTGCTGGGAGACTGCCTGAAAGAACGCGTCGTGTACCGCTCCGGAGCCAGGGTCGGAGACGACGTGTGGGTGACCGGCCCGCTGGGCAATGCGGCCGCAGGGCTGTTTCTCCTTCAAAACCAAGCTCTTGATGTATCTCCCGAATACGAATCCCTTGTGCAGGCCCACCAAAGACCGATGCCTCCACTTGAACTGGGAAAAGCCCTGGCACAAAGTGGACTCGTGCGCGCCATGATCGATATCTCAGATGGTATTGCCAAAGACCTTGGCCATATCTGCGAGCAAAGCGGCGTGGGATCGGAGCTCCAGGGGTCTTCTATACCCATGTCGAGCAATTTGCTGAAACTGGCTCACGAGGTAAAAAAGAGTCCGCTGCAATGGGCTTTTCACGGCGGTGAAGACTATGAACTACTCTTTACTGCGTCGTCCTCGGATAAAGAGAAAATTGTCCTCCTTGGTACAAGAATCTCAGGTACCCCCCCTACAAGGATAGGAACAATCATCCAGGAGGGCGGTACCTGGCTTAAGACAGAAAAGGGCAAAGAGCCTCTCAGGCCCGGCGGCTACGTTCACTTCTAAGCCTAGCACCCTTTGGCCGGACCATATAATCGGTTTCGGACTGCCGATTTTGCGCCAGCTTTACTGCGTGTCGGATCTTTGTCAGAAATCCATTGTCATTTCTTCTTGACATTCCCCCTGCAAAGTGTTTACTATGCAATCCAAGTAGACACTTCTATGGAGTGACTTTATGCAGATAGTAACTGCCAAACAATTGAAGCAAAGAACTGGAGAAGTTATCAAAAAGGTCAAGGCTGGGGAACGTTTTACCCTCACGTACCGAGGAAAGCCTGTGGCTATTATTTCACCACCAACTGAGAAAGAGAGAAAAGCCTTGGAGAAATTAAGGCCTCTTAATGAGGCCTGGAAAGATATTGAAGAAACGCTCCAGAAGACTAAACCGCCGTTTGGGGGATGGCAGGAGGCTACAGCGTGGGTTCGAAAGAGGACTTAGTTCTGATCGATACCAATATTTTTGTAATAGACCTACGCTACAAAAGGGACGTTAATTTCCAGAGTAACCAAGGATTTCTGGCTTACATATCCCAAAAAGGAAACGGGTTTACCACTGTTGTCAATCTCCTGGAGCTTTGTGGAATTCTGTCGTTCAATCTCAACGAGAAGCAGTTGTTTGAATTGTGGTTCTACTTTCAAGATAGATACCAGGTCACCGTGCTTCCTCTTCCGTCTCTTGAGAGCAGCTTTCCCGCTGTGGCAATGAATGACATATTTAACGTACTCAAGAAAAGAACCTCGCTTGGTGACGCCTTAATGATGGCGGTTGCCCGGAAGCACCTCCCTTTCATTTCAGCAATGGTTACCTGGGATGATGATAACTTCAAAGACAAGTTTCCAGGTGCTGTTCTCACCCCTGAAGAGTTTGTTCGATCGGCCAGTTCTCTATGAGCCATTTCATTCCCATGGCACGTCTTCATACGCACGTTTGTCAACACTTGCAGTCAGGGGCTCATACACAGCCGCGATTTTTTCTTGACGGAGGGTTGTTGGTTCTTTAGATATCAATGTCATGCATCTTTGATGCCGCAGATTCTTTCTTGTAAGGAGGTCAGCCATGGATTGCATCTTTTGCAAAATTATCAGCGGTGAGATCCCGTCTGTGAAGATTTATGAGGATGACAGGACACTAGCCTTCATGGACATAAACCCTCTGAATGACGGCCATCTTCTTATTATCCCGAAAGCACATGCCGCTACCATCCATGAAATAACTGAAGCCGATTTTTTGGCGGTCATGTCTGCCACGCATAAACTGGCGGCCGCTGTTCAGAAGACGCTCGCCCCCGATGGAATCAATATACTCCAGCTAAACGGTGAAGCTGCCAATCAGGTAGTGCCGCATCTCCATGTACACATAGTTCCCAGGTGGTCCGGGGACGGATTAACCGTCTCGCAATGGAATCTGGCGCCGGGCGACATGGAAAAGATCAAGGAACTGGCGGATCAGATCAAATCCGAAATCGCGAATTGAAAAACGTGGAACGGAAATTTGACATCCGGCATCATGCATCCGGCATCTGGCATCACGTTATTCACCAAGCATAGATAGCGAATGACGCATTCCATCCTAGACAACATCGGCCATACACCGCTGGTTGAAATCAAGCAGCCCAACCCCAAAGTTACTCTCCTGGCTAAGCTTGAATATTTCAACCCCGGTGGTTCCATAAAAGATCGGATTGCCAGGGCCATGATCGAAGCTGGAGAGGCATCCGGCGCCTTGACAAAGAGCAAGGTCGTATTGGAGGCTACCAGCGGCAATACCGGCATAGGCCTGGCCCTGGTCTGTGCTGTGAAGGGATACCGCCTTCTTCTGACCATGTCTGAATCTGCCAGTGTGGAACGCCGCCAGATCCTTCACGCAATGGGGGCTGAAATGCGTCTCACCGCTGAGCGTCTTGGCACTGATGGAGCCATAGAGGAGGCCTATCGCCTGGCCCGGGAACACCCCGAAACCTATTTCATGACCGATCAGTTCAACAGTGAAGCGAACTGGCGGGCCCATTACGACAGCACCGGGCCGGAAATATGGGAACAAACCCAGGGCAAAATTACGATGCTCGTGGCAACCATGGGAACCACGGGCACTGTCATGGGAACATCAAGGCGATTGAAGCAATACAACCCCGACATCCGGATTGTGGGTGTTGAACCCTATCTTGGTCATAAGATTCAGGGCCTTAAGAACATGAAGGAGTCTTATCGGCCCGAGATATATGAAAAGGAACGCCTTGACAAAAAGGTAAATGTGGATGATGAAGTCGCCTTTGAAATGGCCCGCCGCCTTGCCAGGGAAGAAGGCATATTTTCCGGTATGAGTTCCGGCGCTGCAATGGCAATTGCGCTGGAAGAGGTCAAACCGATGTCCAATGGCGTGGTGGTGGTTATTTTACCCGATGGTGGCGATCGCTACTTGAGTACATCCCTCTTTGCTGTACGAGAAGAGACTAACCTGAGGTTTTACAATACACGCACTCGCACCAAGAATCCCCTGGAGCCCCTTAGCCCCGGAAACGTCTCCATCTACACGTGCGGCCCAACAGTGCATGATCGCCTCCATATCGGAGAGTGTCGCCGTTTTGTCCTTGCCGACCTTCTCCGTCGCTATCTCGAATACAAGGGATATGCAGTAACCCATGTGGTGAACATCACGGACATTGATGACAAGACCATCCAGGGATCTGAGAAGGCAGGCATGGAGATCAAACCCTTCACTGACCAGCATGTGCAAGCCTTTTTCCAAGATATGGCGGTCTTGGGTGTCAAACCTGCCACACACTATCCCAGAGCGAGTGAACACATTGACGATATGGTGGCATTGACTGCGAGGCTTCTTGAAAAAGGGTTTGCCTATGAGAAGCTCCAATCTGTCTATTTTGATATATCCAGATTCACGGACTACGGCAAACTTTCCGGCATTGATCTTGACAAGATCAGGCTCGGCTCCACAGTAGACCTGGACGAGTACGAAAAAGCCAACCCAAGGGATTTTACACTCTTTAAGAGGGCCAAACTCTCCGAACTCAGGCGGGGGGTCTATACAAAGACCGACTGGGGCAATGTAAGACCGAGTTGGCACATTGAGTCGGCCGCAATGGCCTTGAAATATCTCGGGGAGACCTTTGACATCTATACAAGCAGCCGGGACCTCGTTTTTCCCCATCATGAAAATGAGATAGCCGTTTGCAGCGCTCTCACTGGCAAACCCCTTGCACGTTGTTGGATGCTCAGCGAATTGGTGCTTTCCGGTGGGAAAAAGGCTCACGCCAGACCTGATATGCCGTATGTTCGAGACCTTTTGGACCGAGGATACAGCGGCCGCGTGATTCGGTATTGGCTATTGTCTCACTATTACCGCAAACCTCTGAACTTTTCCTATGAAGCGCTCGATCAGGCAAACGGCGCTATCCGCAGGCTCGACGAATGCGTACACCTGCTAAACAGTTTAGAAGACGGACGACCTTTCAGTGAATTGGACCAGCTTCTTTACGACATAAGAACCAGTTTTACAGATGCCATGGATGACGACCTGGATATCTCCCCCGCCATGGCGGCGATTTTCCGGATCGTTAGAAAAATCAATCGGTTAGTGGCTAGAAAAGAGGTAGATGAAACTGGCGCGAGGCGCATCAAGGATGCCTTTAAGAAGATCAATCAGATTCTTAGTATCTTTGATTTCAAAGAGCCGGCAACGGATGCCCACATACAAGAGCTTGTCCGCCAGCGAGAAGAAGCAAGAGGCAAGAAAGACTGGGACCTTGCTGACGAGATCAGGGAGCGTCTCAAGAACATGGGAGTGGAAGTCAAGGATAAGAAAATTGGAGCCTGATGCATGATACCGGATACCGGATGCACGATGCCTAATATCTGATGCCTTCTATGTTCGACTGGCATCCGGCATCTGGCATCGTGCATCACATGTTATGCATTCGATATGACTATTGTACAAATGAGGTCTATGATGAGGCCCTTGTTGTCTGTCACATATTTTCCCTTTACGTGCATAGATCCTGCACTGGTGGAGGTTCTTTCATTGTGTTTTCACCGTGTAGTTCTCTACCGGCCCGTGGGTTCTGCACCCCAAGAGGGTCTGCGGCCGTGGATTGACAAGGGGTTATTGGACATCCATACCCCCTTTGCAGAAGTCATCGATGAGAAAGCCCTCATGGCTGAACTGAGGAACTGGAAGACATGGGGTCTCTTGAATCAAGATGCTGATCTGGCCTATCTGAAGGAGATGGGAGGCAAAATTGCCCCGGTTGATCCCGTGACTCCGAAAATGGTCTCTGAAATAAAGGGCCTCTCCGGCAACGACCCGGATAAATCCGGGAATACAGACATTGCTCTCCAGCTGTTTCTCCACCTGGCCCAGGAATTCGACCAGCAATCCAGGGAATTGCAAGAGCAGTTAAAGGGAGTCAGAGCGCAGCAGCACGCCTTACAAGCCCTTTTTGATATCGGCCAACCTGAGGAAGAACGCGGTCAGGTTTCTAAAGAACCGTTCTTTGGATCGAAGCAAGACCTGGGAGATTTCCTGATCGAAAATCGCATGGCTGCCTGGAACCACCTGTTTCAGAAAGACCCTGTTGAACTGAGCCTTCTTTTGACAGACTCTCCCTCGTCGCTGGCCTTCCTTCTCGATTCCGTGGAAGAAAGGGCCGAGGTATTGAACTTTGAAATACCCATCACGCAACCGTCTCAGGATCAAGTCCCGTGGAAAGACCGTCTTGAAAAGGTCTTTCATGGGCTGCTCACGAAGCCTTGGAACGACGAACTGCAACGGCAGACCGATCAGGCAGGTCACGAAATAGAGGCCATGGTTCACAGCCGGGAAAACTCGAGAACAAAACTGGCTGATAGTCTTGCATCTTTTCGCTGGTACGTGGCGCCGCGTGAAGGAGCTTGTAACTTGCTGAATCGCAGGTGTGGCACGGACAGGACCGGCGACAAAGCCGAAGGCATCACGAACGCCTTAGTCGGCCTGGTGGAGCTTGGCTGAGCTTGGCTGAGCATTTAGGGGTCAGGAAATAAGAACAAATTTCCAAGAAAACTTGACGGCTTCGCCTAATTGGTGTATAGGCCAAAACGAAAAAGAAAAGAGGGCTAAAACATCGTTCTGGATGTAAAACCTAGTGGAATAACTATGAGAAAGGAGGGTTGATCTTATGTTTACGCCGACAGTGGACAAAGACAAATGCACGGGCTGTGGAGAGTGTGTTGAAGTCTGCCCTGTAGAAGTTTTCGAGCTCCAAGATGAGAAATCCGAGCCGGTGAACGCAGATGAGTGTCTGGGTTGTGAAAGCTGCGTTGAGGTTTGTGAGCAAGGGGCAATTACTGTAGAAGAAACATAATGTAAAGCAGACGGCTCGTATCTCGTTCTTGATACGGCAAGAAATCGACTCAAAGCCCGCCCGCCCTCACGGGCGGGCGGGCTGCTCTTTGCAGGCTTGCGCAACCCCTCACATCAACTATCCGACTGGGCCTTATCCCCTCTCTTCAATTGTGTTGTAAGGACTTATCCCGCAGGAGACGTACAACTATGGATGAAAAACCTATTGCCCGCTGCGAAGCCAATGGCGTTGATGCCTATGAATATCCCTTTTACGTAAAACCTGATCATGGCATGGAACCGGCCTATGTTTTTCTGGGGGACCATGTTTACAATTTCAGTAAAGAAGAGACGGAAGAAATGATGCCTCACCTTATTCGCGTTGAGAGCGAAAAGGACTTGGAGGATCTTGGATACAAAAAGAACGAAGAGGGGATCTATATCTTGTCGCCACTTGAAAAACCCTGGTTGCACGGAGGAGAATCATGATTCAAAAAATCGGAGTTGTGGGAGCGGGCCAGATGGGCGCGGGGATTGCCCAGGTGGCTGCCATGAACGGACTATCCGTGATTATGAATGACATAGAAAACGCCTTTCTGGACCGCGGCATGAAGAGTATTGAGAAGAGCCTGTCGAGCCTCCTGAAAAAAGACCGCATCAGTGAAGACGAAAAGAAAGCAGCTCTCGGACGGATACAAACCACGATTGAAATTAGCGCCCTGGAAAATGCGGATTTTGTCGTGGAAGCCGTGATTGAAAACGAAGCCCTAAAATTGGATATTTTCAAGCAATTGGACGAAATCTGCACGCCGGGTTGTATCTTGGCAAGCAATACGTCTTCCATTCCGATCACACGCATTGCGGCTGCCACGAAACGACCCCCTGAAGTCATTGGAATGCATTTCATGAATCCCGTGCCTATCATGAAATTGGTTGAAATCATCCGGGGACTTGCCACATCTGAAGAGACCTTTGAAACTACCAAAGATCTGGCTGTCAGGCTCAAAAAAGCGCCGGTTGCAGCCAATGACTTTCCAGGTTTTATATCCAATCGCATCCTCCTGCCCATGATCAATGAGGCCATCTTTGCCTTGTATGAAGGTGTGGGAACAGCCGAAGCCATTGACTCGGTCATGAAGCTGGGTATGAATCATCCCATGGGCCCGCTGGCGCTGGCAGACTTGATAGGGCTCGACACGTGCCTGTCTATCCTCGAAGTCCTTCACAATGGTTTTGGAGATCCCAAATACCGACCCTGTCCTCTTCTCAAGAAATACGTGAATGCCGGATATCTGGGCCGCAAAACAGGGAGGGGATTTTACGCATATTGACCCTTTGACTTACCCTGAAATGGCCCTCGTACGGCAGAGACTCCATTCGAAGAAGGTTGAAAATGTTCCTGCCGCAGTGGAGTCGGAACTCCAATGCCTTGTGCCAAAGATATCGTCAAGACCCGGGGAGTCTGTGGCCATTGGCGTGGGAAGTCGAAGCATCAGTCAGATTTCCCTCATTGTGTATCAATGCGTGAGGTTCCTCAAGGAGCGAGGCCTGAAGCCATTCATTGTTCCTGCCATGGGAAGCCACGGAGGCAATACAACAAAAGGGGAGATCTCGGTTCTGACAAATCTGGGCATCACAGAGTCGTCCATGGGTGTGCCCATAAATGCCGGAGTTGATGTTGTCGAGATCGGCAAGCTGGATATAGGCATGCCTGTGCTCATGGACAGGCGTGCAGCCGAGGCTGATCACATTGTCGTAATCAACAGGGTGAAACCTCACACAAAATTTCACGGCTACATTGAGAGTGGCCTCACCAAAATACTCACCATAGGACTGGGCAAGGGGCAAGGGGCTGCCCTCTACCACCGGGCCGCAGTGCATAATACCTTTGACATCTTACAAGATGCGGCGCGTCACATACTCAAAACCAAATCCGTCCTTTTTGGGCTTGCCATACTGGAAGACGGCTACAAGGATGTGGCCCGAACCTGTGCTGTAGAGCCAATGAACTGGTTTGAAGCAGAACATGCCTTGCTGGAAGATGCCCGCTTCATGATGCCCCGCATCCCGTTTGACCCAATCGACATACTGATCATTGATGAAATGGGCAAGGACATCAGCGGTATTGGCATTGACTCCAATGTAACCGGCAGGCATCGGGATATCGTGGGTGACTTCTTCACGGCCCCTCACGTGAAACGGATATTTGTAAGAGACTTGAGTCCGGAAACGAACGGAAACGGCAATGGAATAGGGTTGGCAGATTTTACAACCCAGCGCCTGGTAGACGCCCTGGATCTTGAAAAGACTTATGTGAATGCCCTGACCGCCATCTCTCCTGAAAAGGCCGCAATTCCCATGCACTTTGAGGCAGATCGCCAATGTTTGGAAAGCTGCCTCAAGACGATCGGCCAGGTAAAGCCCGAAAAAGCCAGGATCGTTCGTATCAAAAACACCCTGTCCCTTGACAACTTGCTGGTATCACGGGCCCTTGAAGAAGAAGTCCTGTCCAATCCCGATCTCAGCATAGTGAGCTCATGGGAACCCATTGCCTTTGATGAAAAAGACAATCTGGCGTAACCAATCACCAACTGGCGATAATCTAGCAAGATGTATTATTATATGTTCCCAACAGCATTCGGATATGCTGCAATCCTGTTTGCAAAAGAGCCTTTCCTTGTCAAACGGGTTCTTTTGCCTCACAGCAGAAAGAGCCTCATAAAAAAACAGATACTGGGCACAGGTCCTGCCACGGCGGCACGCGCGAGAGAGGCCCATAATCTCTGCCAGGATATTCAGGCCTATTTTAACGGTTCTCCTTTGGAGCCTCCCTGGAGACTCCTGGACCTGAGTAGCCTCACGCCTTTACAACGGTTAGCGTTGGAAGCTGTAGGCGCTGTTCCCCGTGGATCAACTCTAACCTATGGTCAAATAGCCGAACAGATTGGCCGGCCCCGAGCCTGCCGATTTGTGGGAAGCACGCTTGCCCGCAATCCCTTCCCAGTGATTATCCCGTGTCACCGCATCGTTCGGGCGAACGGCTCACCCGGAGGGTTTTCGGGCGGCACAGAGATGAAGAGGCGCATGCTGGCCCTGGAAAAAACCAACGGCATTGTGGCACAATAATTGCTGCTAACTCCTTATGAAAAGAGGTTGAAGTTTCTCCTCCTTCCCTTCCTTCATACCTCCTTTTTGGCCCTGTTAGGAAAGGCCCCTAACAGGGCCTTTTTTTGTTTGCCGCGTCTTCTGGCCGGGTTTTGAGTCCTTTGGCTCTGCCTGTACAAGCGTAAAGAACTGTCGAAGTACTGGGGTGCTGGCACAAAAAAGTCAAATTTCAAGCTGTCTTGTGTCAAACCATTGACGCACGTTTGACAGGTTTCTTGCTCCGGCTGTGCGGGCCTTGTTCAATTGAGGGATCCCTGCCGCCCTGTATCGCCTTTGCCCACACTTCCTTTTCTACTGCCCTTTAGGTCGAAATTCATTGCAGTGTGTTCCCCTTGGCATCCCTATTGCAGAAAAAACCGGCAAAACGGGAAAGGCACAAATCAATAGAAGCAATGAAACAGATGGACAATAAATTTGTATCTACCCGAGAGTTGGGGGCTTTGCTGGGGGTCACTCGCCAGACCATCCGAAACTGGATCAAGAAAGGCCATATCAGGGCATATCACATAGGCCAGAGCCTGAAGGTCCCTGTCCAGGAAGCAGTCAGGATATTGGTCCAGTATGAACTGCCCATCCCTGAATGGTTGAAGAATGAAGATCTTGCACGTTCAGGGCAGTCCACGAGTAACCGGCAAGGCCAAGGAAGTTTCTCACGGCCGGAAAACGGATCCACCAAATTGGCCTTCCATGAACAAGCTCCGCTCTCTGGCGCCCAGGAAACTAATAACCGCTGGAGGCAGGAGGCGCAGGATGACCTATAGGCGGCGCGGGAGCAGTCCGCGGAAAACATCCTCAATGCGGATCATTTTGCCATCCATGTTGAGCAAGGCAGGATACCAAGTGAAACTCGCAAATTCGTGTTCCCAAAGGAGTCCGTCGTGAATTTGAGTGATTTGGCAAGACATCTCGATTTGGAGGAAAAGGAATTTCTTGAACTGGCCGAAATCTTTCTGGAGGCAACGGCCTCTGATTTGGCCAAATTGGAGTCAGCTCTTTCCGCTGGGGCCACAAAGGAGGTGCTTGAGGCAGCCCACTCCATAAAAGGCGCAGCTGGAAGCCTTGGTTTCGAAGATACGTATAGACTCGCCAAAAGAATCGAGATGAATGCCCGACAACGTGTTCTGGAAGGAACCCTGGGAGATGCCAGCTCAATAAGACAGAAACTCGCCATGATTGACAAAGCGCTTAAGGAAAATCAGGCTGGTTCGCTTGGCAATGGAACAGGCTAATTCCGAAACCGGACCAACGAGGACGAAGGCCAAAGGACGGACTCAACTCACTGGAACGTATGCCAACATGACCGGACAATCAGAAGATCAATTCGCTATATTGATAGCCGAAGACAACCCAGTCTCGCGGAGCCTCTTGGAAAAAAGCCTTAGGAAGGCCGGCCACGAAGTGGTAACCGCCCAAAACGGACAAGAGGCCTTGGATGTCTTTCGTAAAACGTTTTTTCCAATGGTTTTGACCGACTGGATGATGCCGGAAATGGATGGCATTAGACTATGTCGCGCTATCAGAAATCATCTTTGCCAAGGATACGTCTACATAGTGTTTCTGACTTCCAGAAATTCCAGGGACGACATCATCGCCGCCCTGGATGCAGGAGCGGACGATTATCTGACCAAGCCCTTTCATCCCGCTGAACTCATGGCCCGGCTAAACACCGGCAAACGGATTCTGGGCCTTGAGAGGTCCCTGAAAAAGGCCAACGAAGAGATCAGAGTGCTTTCCATTACAGATTCCCTTACAGGCGCCTTTAACCGCAGCTACATGACAACACGTCTTCCTGAGGAACTGATCAGGGCCAAAAGGTACGGGCATCCTCTGTCCCTGATCATGTGCGATATCGATCACTTCAAAAGCATCAACGATTCTTTTGGGCATCTGGCAGGCGATTCAGTCTTAAGGAGTGTTGTGGATTGCATCAAGAAAACAATCCGCCATGAAATTGATTGGGTGGCAAGGTATGGCGGCGAAGAATTCCTCATTCTCCTATCTGAGACAGGTTCTGAGGGGGCCTTGGTTGTTGCCGAGAGATTGAGAAAATTGTTGGCCCAAAGGACAACTCGCATAGATGGCCAGGATATCGCCATCACGGCGAGTCTTGGCGTGGCGTCCTTTGATCCATCCATTGACAAGGAAAGCTCCTCAGAAGCCTTGATAAGAGAGGCGGATAACTTCCTGTACAAAGCAAAAGAAGAGGGAAGAAACAGGGTGCGGGGAAGGGGTGGAAGTGATGAATAATAGGAAGGTGTTAGTGGTGGACAACCACCCGGTCATATTGAAGTTCATGACACAACTTCTCGAAAAAGAAGGTTGTCAGGTGAAGACGGCACAAGACGGCCTTTCCGCTCTGGAGGTTCTGGAAGACTACATTCCTGACGTGGCCTTTATCGATCTGGTCATGCCCAATATCAGCGGAGACAAATTATGCCAAATTATCCGCGGCATGCCCAGACTAAGGGATGTTCGTCTCATTATCCTTTCCGCCGCTGTCGCTGAACAGACCATGAACTCCGTTGAATTCGGCGCCCATGCCTGTATCGCCAAGGGACCGTTTCCGGAAATGGCAAAACACGTTCTTGCTGCCCTGGATCAGGCTGAGTTGGGAGGATCAGAAGTCACGCCTGAAACAATCATTGGCCTTGAAGACGTCCATTTTCGGGAAATCACAAAGGAACTGCTTTCGGTCAAGAAACACCTGGAAGTGACCATGATGAGTATGTCAGAAGGGATTCTCGAACTGAATCGTGATTCAAGGGTTGTTTATGCCAATCCGAGCGCTCTCTCCCTCTTGGAGGTTCCAGAGGAAAGGCTTCTGGGTTCATACTTCCCTGACCTCTTTTCACATGCGGTCCGTGAGAAGGTCAATAGCTTCCTAAGGGCGCCGGACATCCTCTCACAAGAAACTCAGGAAGACCCGACCCTTGAACTGAACGGAAGGGAAATAACGCTGAGCATTTCACCTGTCAGGGACGAGGAAGGCACCGCCATTGTAGTGCTCAATGATATCACCACACAAAAGCGTTTGGAATCCCAGCTCCTGCACGCACAGAAAATGGAGGCCATCGGAACCCTTGCAGGCGGCATTGCCCATGATTTTAACAACCTCCTCATGGCCATACAGGGAACTGTCTCTTTGCTTCTCCTCAACATGGATCCCGGCCATCCCCTTTATGACAGAATCAGTAGCATTGAAAAACACGTCGAAAGCGCAGCCAAACTGACCGGCCAGCTTCTTGGTTATGCCAGAAAGGGCAAATATGAGGTCAAGCCCCTCAACTTGAACCGGTTAGTGGAAGAGACGGCCGAGACTTTTGCCAGAACCAAGAAGGAAATCTGCATTCACAAGAGCCTGGCCGATGACTTGCACGCAACAGAAGGCGATGAGGGACAAATCGAGCAAGTCTTGTTGAATCTCTATGTGAACGCGGCAAGCGCCATGCCTGGCGGCGGTCATCTTGTCTTGAGCACGCAAAATACTACCCTGAAGGAAATTGAAGGCAAGCTCTATGAGCCAAAACCTGGTTGCTATGTCTTGTTAACGGTTGCTGACACAGGCACGGGGATGGATGAAAAGACCATGGAGCGCATCTTCGAGCCCTTTTTTACGACTAAGGAGATGGGCCGTGGCACAGGCCTGGGGCTGGCTTCCGCCTATGGGATTGTCAAGAGCCATGGCGGATATATCCATGTGGACTCCAAAAGCAGTGTTGGCACGACATTCAAGATCTATCTGCCGGCATCTGACAAAGCAGTCATGGCCGATATTCCTAAGGCCAATAAAGAGGTCACCAAAGGACACGAAACGGTCCTTCTGGTTGACGATGAACGCATGATCCTGGAAGTAGGACAACAACTGTTGGAATCCATGGGTTATGGCGTCTTGACAGCCAGAGACGGGAAAGAAGCCGTAAAAATTTACAGCGAAAAGAAGGATGAAATAGACCTGCTCATCCTCGACATGGTCATGCCGGAGATGAATGGCGGCGATGTCTACGACAGGATGAAGCAAATCAACCCTGGCATCAAAGTTCTCCTTTCGAGTGGATACAGCGTAGAAGGCCAGGCCAGCGAGATATTGGGGCGGGGCTGTGACGGATTCATACAAAAACCTTTTCATATGGCAGAACTCTCCCAAAACATCAGGAGTCTTCTTCAACAGTAAGAATCACGCACAGACGCCGCAGGCCTTGCACTGGCCTACATGGCACGGAGGGGATGTTTCTGCTCGGAGGGCCTTTTGATATTCCTCAATAAGAAAGGCCTTGGAGATACCATGGTCGATGAAATCCCAGGGAAGGATTTCGTCAAAGGACCGCTCTCTGTAAACAAAAAAATCCGGATTAATGATAGAGCCTTTAAGAGTCTTCGCCCAGTTGCCGTTGTTTTTGTGGGCTGCCACCAGTAATTCTGCAGTGCGCCGATCCCCCCGCGAAAGCAATGCCTGGATGTAGGCCCACCTTGGCAGGTCTGAATGAACCCGAACGTTAGGGACCCGCCTCAACCCGTCTTTTACATGCTTGATTTTGGCTTTGAGATCCTTCACGCTTTCCAGCGGAACCCACTGAAAGGGTGTAAAAGGTTTTGGGACAAAACAACTCAGGCTTACGATGATGCGGCCAAGCCTTGCCGTTGGCCGGCTGGCCTTCAAGAACCGGTGTTTGATCTTGTTGCATAGGGCCACGATGGCTTCCATATCGGCCATAGTCTCACCAGGAAGCCCCACCATGAAATAGAGCTTAATGTTGGGTATTCCAGCGCCAACCAGCATCTCAACGGCCTTGAACACATCCTGTTCAGAAATCCCCTTGTTGATCACACGGCGCATCCGTTCTGAGCCCGCATCCGGGGCAATAGCGACTGTCTTTGCCCCGGTCCGCTTAAGAATCTCCATGAATTCCGGACTCAGAAGATCCGCTCTCAAGGAACTGAAAGAAACCCTGAGACCGTGGGCAATGGCCTTGAGGCAGAGCTCTTCAAGGCAGGAAATATCCGTTAAAGCCGCAGCCACAAGACCGACCCTTCCAGCGTGGAGCGCTGCCTCGTCCAAGGAATCTCCCAACTGTGCCGCTGTTCTGAACCGTGGGGGTCGATACACATATCCGGCCGCGCAAAACCGGCATCCGTGGGGGCACCCGCGCGCAACCTCTACGAGCCAGGTATTGTCAAAGGTCGTGTGCGGGGTAAGGACAGTGGTGTAAGTGTCATAAAGAGAAAGATCCTCGACAATTACCCGCCTGACCTTAACCGGAAGGTCGCCCTTTGGCAGGAATTGTGCAATTGTGCCATCGGTCTCATACGTAACATGATATAAAGCTGGGACGTAAGTTCCCGGAACATATGTGGTTAAAGCTTCCAGGAAGGCCTCTTTCTGTGAGTGTTTTCTGAAGATATCAAAAAAGCTCGGCAGAATCGGTTCTGCCTCCCCGATCAGGAAGCAATCCACAAAGGGCGCTATGGGTTCAGGATTAAGCAAGCTGGTCACTCCCCCAGCAATGATCAGAGGATGGGGGGGGGTTCGCTCTGATGACAACAGAGGGAGGCCAGCTTCTGCCAGGACGGCGAGGAGGTTCAGGTAATCGTTTTCAAAGGAGATGGAAAAGGCGATGATGTCAAAGTCCGCCAACGCCCTGTTGGACTCCAGGGACCGGAGTCGTCCGTTTCCTGTCCCTTCTCTTTCAGAAGGGAATGCCCTTTCACATACAACATCCTCCAAATCGTTCATGAGGCGGTATACTGCCTGGAAACCGAGGTTTGACATCCCGACTTGGTAACGATTGGGATAGATTAGCGCAACAGAGACCTTGCCCCGCCAGTTTTTCCTGATGGTTCCAGTCTCTGCCGAGAGGAACTCTGTACGGGTTCTTCTCAATCTGCTTTTTTTCTCATGAAGGTAGGAACTTCCAGGTCGTCATGATCCAGGACTATCCCACGATATCCTCTGTAGTGGGCTCCACCTCCTTCGCCCACTGCTTTTTCCCTTCGGATGAAGGTCGGTTCGTCAAGATTTGCGGCCCGTACAAGGTCTGCCTCTGTGATGTCGCGCACCTTTCCTGAGAATCTGGTCTTCTTGCGTTCCTCTTCAGACTCGATGCCGGTGGCAATGACTGTAACCCGGAGCTCATCCCCTATGTTTTCATCCAGCACTGCGCCCCAGATAATCTCTGCATCATCGCCGGCCTCGTTGTAGATACGGTCCGAGGCATCCGCCATTTCAGCCATGGTCAAATCCGGTCCGCAGGTGATGTTCATCAACACGCCCCGTGCGCCGCTAATGGAAACATCCTCCAGAAGCGGGTGGGATATGGCTCTTTCGGCTGCCTCCACTGCCCGGTCCTCGCCGCTGGCTATCCCTGTTCCCATAAGGGCCATCCCTGCTTTGGACATCGTGGTCCTCACATCAGCAAAGTCAAGGTTTACAAGGCCGGGCATCATGATGAGGTCTGTAATCCCTTTTACCGAGTGCAGGAGCACGTCATCGGCCTTCCTGAACATCTCAATCATGGTGGCGTTCCTGGATGCTAAACCCCGAAGTCTGTCATTGGGAATGGTGATAACTGTGTCCACCACTTCCTTGAGGGCCTTCATACCCTCTTCGGCCTGCTTCATGCGTTTTTTGCCCTCAAAACTGAAAGGCATTGTCACCACTGCCACAGTCAGGGAGCCAGACTCCTTGCTCACCTTAGCGACTATGGGTGCGGCGCCCGTGCCAGTGCCCCCGCCTAAACCGGCAGTTATGAAAACCATATGGCTGTTTCCCACTGCATTGCGGATAGCATCAACACTTTCCATAGCTGCCTGCCTGCCGATTTCAGGATCTGCTCCGGCTCCGAGGCCCTCAGTCAGTTTCTCCCCAATCTGGATCTTCACCGCTGCCCTTGAGACTTCAAGGGACTGGGTATCTGTGTTGGCTGAGATGAATTTCACCCCCTGAAGCTTTGATGAAATCATGTTGTTGACTGCATTGCCTCCTGCCCCGCCCACACCAATCACTCTAATCTTGGCCGCTTTTTCGCTCTCAACAAAATTAAATACCATTGTCCCACCTCCTGTTTTCTGTCCCTTTAGATTATCTCCTTGAACCACTTCTTCATCCGGGCCATGACACGATTAAAGATATTCCTGTCTCGAATCCTGAACTTTTTTCCGGGCTGGGTTCTTGCTCCGTATATGACCAGCCCAACGGCTGTGGCGTACATGGGATTGTTCACTACATCGACCAAGCCTCTTATCCCCATGGGTCTTCCGATCCGTGCGGGAAGGCTGAAAACCGATTCTGCTATGTCCACAACGCCTTCCAACAGAGAAGATCCACCCGTAACCACAATTCCGGAAGCGACCACATCCTCCATCCCGGCCCGATAGACCTCTCGATTGATGAGGTTGAAGATCTCTTCCACTCTGGGTTCTAAGATTTCAGCCAGAATCTGTCTGGACATTGTCCTCGGCTTCCGTCCGCCCACACCGGCAACCTCAATAGTCTCATCTTTGCCTATGCTGTCTGGAAGACAGGTGCCATACTTGATCTTGATCTTTTCAGCCTCTGCCATCGGGGTCCTCAGGCCCACCGATATGTCATTGGTCAAGTTGTTTCCGCCCAGGGCCAGCACCGACGTGTGTTTGATGCTCTTCCCCTTAAATATCGCCAGATCTGTGGTCCCTCCTCCGAAATCAATCAAGGCCCCTCCCAAGTCCTTTTCTTCCTTGTTCAGCACAGCTTCACTCGATGCAAGGGACTGGAGGACGATATCGGATACATCTAGCCCAGCCCGATTGGCACACTTGATCAAATTGTGGGCCGAAGTAACCGCACCAGTTACAATGTGAATTCTGGCCTCCAGCCGAACCGCGGACATACCACGGGGGTCATAGATTCCATCCTGCTCGTCAACAATATACTCCTGGGGAAGCACGTGAATGACTTCACGGTCCGGGGGAATAGCCACTGCCCGCGCTGCGTCAATCACGCGATCAATGTCCCTTTGAGCGACCTCGTTCCCCTTGACTGCAACGATCCCGTGGCTGTTGAAACCCTTTATATGGCCCCCGGCAATGCCTGCATAAACCGAGCTGATCTCACAGCCAGCCATCAACTCTGCCTCTTCTATGGCTCTCTGGATGGAATCAACAGTCGATTCGATATTGACAACCACACCTTTGCGAAGGCCAACGGATGCATGGGTTCCGATCCCCACGATGTCTATCCCTTCAGGACTTACTTCACCAACCACGGCACATATCTTTGTCGTGCCTATGTCCAGGCCAACGATGAGGTCTTCTTTTTCCCCCACTTTCACGTCTCCTTTCGATAGCACACCCCGAGGAGAGATACCCCTCTTGAGGGTCTAATTACGACGCGGTCTAAATCATTCAGATCCATGGACCCTACATTCAACAACTGCCCCCCACGCCTCAGATATGAGATCATATCTCGCAGTCGATTGAACTTTGACTCGTAGCCCCCAAAACCGAACTTGATGGCCATGTTGTTCTCAAATCCAAAAAGGGTCAGTCCCATCTCCGGGTCAGCGTGGATTCTTTGAAGGCCATGGGGTGGCAGAATACTCCCGTGAAGCCTGCTCAAATGAAGCACTTCCATAACTGCCCTGAACGCGGGAGAACGTCCCGGGTCACTCGGATCGATATCTGAGAGCGAAAGTCCGGTGACGACAGGCGCCCTTGTTTGATCTGATGGTGCAACATGCTTGAATATCTCGCCAGTCTCGCTCAGATAATAAGGTCGGTTTAGCTCCACTATGGCAATGGGCACTCGTTCCCTAACTCGAATGTGAATAGTATCCGGCAGTTCTCGCTCCACCTCTACTGCTGCAATCCAGGGATTGGCCAAGAGCCTGTCGCGAAGAACCCTCAGGTTCACCTCTAATATGTTATCATGAGGTTTAATCTTGCCTTGTTTCAGAATCGCCTCTGTCGAAAGCCTGTTGTTCCCCTCCACGGTAATCGTCCGAGCTTCGAAGTAAGAGCTTTGCGTAAGGACATCGTGGGCCAGTATAAAGAGCAAGCTTGTCCCGCCCATGCCAGTCATCAGAAGCAATAGCTTTACGGACAGAACACAACGCCCTATGATCCGCTCTGTTCTTTTTGCCCGGCTGTTCTTATAGTAGTTCTTGCGAACCCGCTTTCTAGCCAACGATGATTACCTCCGGCTCCAGGCGAACTCCAAACTGATCAAACACGGTTTCCCTTATCTGCCCCATTAGCGCAAGGACGTCAGAAGCCTTGGCATGTCCTTTATTCACAATAAAATTCGCATGTTTTGTTGAAACTTCCGCCCCCCCTTTGCAAAGCCCCTTCAGACCGGCCTTGTCAATCAGCTCTCCAGCGGACACTTCCCCGGGCGGATTCCGAAATATGGACCCAGCGCTTGGCAGGGAGAATGGTTGGATGGACTTCCGCTTCTTCTGTATCTGGAGGGCATCCCTTCGAAGGGCCTTCCGATCTGCCCGTCTGAGCTGAAACTCCCCTCGCAAGATAATACTGCCTTCTTCCAATTCCAGCCCCCTGTACGAAAACAGAAGTTGCTCCTTGCCTATAGTGACAATAAAGCCATTGCGGTCAAGCAGAGAAATGGAGCTTGTGATATCCGCCATGCATGCCCCCCAAGCCCCTGCGTTCATCCGCAACGCCCCACCCACTGTTCCAGGAATTCCCAGCGCAAAGTTAAGGCCTGCCAGCCCATGCTCAAGGGCGTAGCGACCCAGTTGCCAAACCAAAACACCTGCCCCGGCCTTCATATCGGCGCCCCCGTTGGGACTCGCCTGAGCACACTGCTCAATGCTCTCAAACCCGTTGGCAAGCTTGAGCACAAGACCTCGAATCCCTCCGTCACGGACCAACAGGTTGCTTCCGGCGCCAAGAATCATTAACGCATGTCCCCTGTCTCTAGCCCACGTTATGAGGCCCGCTATCTCTTGATCGGTCTTGACGGTAATCATGGCATCGGCAGGCCCTCCGATCCCAAAGGTCGTATGACGGGACATGGGTTCGTCAAACAGAACCTGACTGCCAAAATGAGCCGTGAGCCACTTCTTATCTGATTTGTTCATGGTTGAGTAGTTGAGTAGTTGAGTGGTTGAGTGGTTAGATGGTTCCGAACGACTCAATAATTGCCGAACAACCGGCAAAACCGGCTCAACTGGCTAACGGGCCAAACCTTACTGCTCAAGAAATCTTTCTCCCACTTTCCATACGTCCCCAGCACCCAGGGTCAATAGAATGTCCCCTCGCCCGACAGCGCCTTTCAAATAAGATAGGGCCCCATCCAGCCCGTCCTTAAAGACGATTTCCTTATGGCCATGGATACGAATTCCCTCGTAAAGGGCTTCGCCATCTATTCCTTCAATGGGAGCCTCGCCGGCAGGATAGATCGGAAGCACCACCAACTTATCTGCCTGGTAAAAGGACCGCGTGAAATCATCAAAGAGCGCCTGAGTGCGCGAGTACCGATGGGGTTGAAATACTACCACAAGCCTGTGATCCGGCCAGGACTGACGGACCGCCTCAAGGGTCACCTTTATCTCTGTGGGATGATGTCCATAGTCGTCTACAACCGTGATGCCATGAGTAGAACCTTTAACCTCCAGCCTGCGCTGGACCCCCTCGATCTCATTAAGCGCAGCCTTGCTGGTTTCAAAAGAAATCCCGAGTTCCAAGCCAACCGCTATGCTCGCCATGGAATTGTATACATTGTGCAGGCCCGGAAGATTCAGGTCTATTAGGCCCAAGGCTTTTCCGTCATGAAACATACGGTATCGGCTCTTTAATCCATCAAACGTTATATCTCTAGCCTGATAATCTGCCTGAGACGTCAGGCCGTACGTGACAAACCGTTTCTCAATCTTGGGAATCAGCTCTTGAATCCCATCGTTGTCAAGACACAGCACAGCCATTCCATAGAAGGGAACCTTGTTGATGAAATCCAGAAACACCTCTTTGACTCTTTCCAGATTGTCGTAAAAGTCCAGGTGTTCGGCGTCAATGTTGGTAACCACCGCAATAGTGGGCGACAGTCTGAGAAAAGATCCATCGCTTTCGTCTGCTTCAGCCACGAGGAATTCCCCCTGACCCAAACGAGCATTGCTTCCAAGGCTGTTGAGTTTGCCGCCAATGACCATCGTGGGATCAAGGCCGCCTTTTTCAAGGACAAAAGCGATAATCCAGGTCGTTGTCGTCTTGCCGTGGGCTCCGGCCACAGCGATGCCGTATTTGAGCCGCATCAATTCTGCCAGCATCTCTCCCCTGGGGATAACGGGCACCATCGCCTTTCTGGCGGCAACACATTCGCAATTCTCCGGCCCCACAGCAGAAGAAACCACCACCACGTCCGCTCCTTCAATGTGCTCCGGCCGGTGGCCCTTGAATACAGTCCCGCCAAGTTGTTCCAGACGCATGGTAATATCTGTTGACTTCAGATCAGAACCGCTCACTTCATAGTTCAGATTCAAAAGGAGCTCCGCCATACCGCTCATGCCAATCCCGCCGATCCCCACAAAATGTATATGATAAGTTTTTTGGTACATATGAAGTGCCTAAAGTAAATATGTACGCCCAGAGGAGGTGGCTCAGGTCTGCCCCCTTGAAGGCGGCCGGCCGCTTCCCAAACTCATGAATGCCTAAAATTAAAAATGCCTAAAATGCCTAAATTTGTGACCCGCTTTTGGCGGGTAGCTTTTAAAAAAACCGGCCAAAAGCAAATCTGGCAAGCACAGTTGATGCCTCTTTTCGGATCGGAATTCCAAAATGACAGAATACGTCAATTTTAGGCATTTTAGCTCATTTTAGGCAATTTAGGCATTTCTCTGCAGTTAACAACCTGCGACACTCATCAACAATAAGGTCCGCGGCCTCTGGGCGTCCCAACTCTGATGCCCGGCAGGACATGTCCTGCAATGCCTTGGGATTAGAAGCATAGTTGTTTATTCTACCAGCCAGAAGCTCACCATCCAAATCCCTTTCGAGCACAACCTCGCCGCCACCTGAATCTGCCACATACCGAGCATTGAGTTCCTGATGGTTATTTGCCGCAAAAGGGTATGGAATGAAAATGGCGGGCTTGCCCAGCGCCGTCAGTTCTGCCACTGTCGTTGCCCCTGCCCTACAGATAACCAGGTCGGCGAGACCGTAAGCGCTTGCCATATCCTCAAAAAAAGGCTTCACTGTCGCCCTTATCCCTCTTCGTTCATAGGCCCTGGCAACCCATCCCGCATCCTTAGACCCGGTTTGATGAACAAAGCTCGTTCGTGCGGGCTCTTCCAAATAGTCAAGGGCTTCCGCCATCGCACGGTTTATTGCGTGAGCCCCCTGGCTTCCACCCACGACCAGAACTGTGAACCCTTTGACTTTTCTCTCAGTTTCCTTGGCCAGAAGGACTTCTCCACGCACGGGATTACCTGTCACGACTGTCTTATAGCTTTTGAACATAGCCAGGTTGTCCGGAAAAGAGATGAATATACGATCGGCAAATCGTCCCAATATCCGATTTGTTAATCCTGGCAGGAGATTTTGCTCATGGATAACAGCCTTTTTTCCCATAAGCCTGGCGGCCAGCGCCACTGGTCCGGATGAGTATCCCCCAACGCCTATGATCATGTCAGGATCAAACCGACAGATGGTCCTGACAGCTTGCCAGAATGCCTTTGGGAGCTTGGCCAGAGATCGGATCTGTCGCCGGATTCCTCGCCCCTTAAGACCTTCTGCCGCAATACTCACGTGATCAAATCCTCTCTTCGAGAGCGTAGATATCTCCAGGTCATTGTCCGTTCCCACAAACAGGATCTTTCCTGCCGGCTCCTCTGCCCTGAATGCCTCAGCCAGTGCTACGGCAGGGAAGAGGTGTCCGCCGGTGCCGCCCCCGGCAATGAGCACCCTCATGTCAATAATGGCTCACAATTCAGGCTGACGATTTGTCACTGCCGAAATATTCATCAATATCCCCACTGCCACGGCATTCATGACAAGGGACGTCCCTCCGTAACTGACAAAAGGAAGCGTCAACCCCTTTGTTGGCATCAGTCCCAAAGCAACGCCAGCGTTAATGCACACCTGCAGGCCAAGGGCTGCCGTTAAACCTGTAGCCAAAAAGGTTGCAAAGAGATCACGGGCCTTCATGGCAATCACGATCCCCCGCCACAAGATCATGACGTAGAGGGCCATTATGGCGCACACGCCAACCAATCCCAATTCCTCTCCCACCACAGAAAAAACAAAGTCAGTATGGGGCTCTGGGAGGTAGAAGAGTTTCTGGTAACTATTTCCAATACCTGCCCCAAAAACGCCGCCCGTGCCAAAGGCCATAAGAGAATGGACAATCTGATATCCGGCATCCCCCTGGTACTGCCATGGGTCCCGGAAGACGAGGAGTCTTTCCAAACGGTACGGCGCATGGATAAGTACATAATATGCAAGCGGGACGGTAGCCCCCAACGCTGCAAAAAGATAAGACAGCCGCACCCCCCCAACAAAGAGCATGATCCATACTATGAGCGCGATCATGGCCGCCATTCCGAAATCCGGCTGCATGACAATAAGGATGCTGAACAAGGCAAACAGAATTGCATGGGGAAGAAAGCCGACGCTGAACGCCTTTATTTTTTCCTGCTTCTTGCTCATGGAGTAGGCCAAATATATTATCAGGGCCAGCCGGGCAAATTCCGACGGTTGAAATGAAACGTCGAAAAGTCTCACCCACCGTTTTGCTCCCCCAACCGTATGTCCCACTCCGGGCACATAGAGGGCAATTAACGACATAAGAGCAATTCCGAGGATTGGATACACCAACGTTCTATAGAAGGAATAAGGAACGTACCGACAACATACCAGCACCAGAATCGCCACCAAGGCATGCACGAGATGCCTGTAGAAAAAAAAGGTGTGACTACCGAAACGCTTCGTTGCTACTATTGAACTCGCGCTGTAGACCATCACAATCCCGATCCCTAGTAGCAGCAGCACTCCAAGCAGGAGAAAGCGGTCATAGCCACCACGATCATTTGTCTGTTTCTTACGAGTCATTGGTCATTAATGAATAGTCATTGCTCACTGGTTTTTCGTGCAATGCCTGATGCCTGATGCCTGATGCCGGTAAAAGCCTGGGGACCTGCCTCAACGGATGGTGATTCGTGAATCCTTACTCGGAAGCCATGAATCGGCATTCAGATTCGGCATGCCCCATCCGGTATCGGGCAACTGGCATCCGGCATCATGCTTACAGCTTCCCCACGGCATTGCAGAAAACTTCTCCCCGTTCGGCATAATCGGTAAACATGTCAAAGCTTGAACACCCGGGCGACAGGAGCACCACATCTCCTGGAGTTGCTGCCTCCCGGGCCAGGTGTACCGCCTCCTCAAGGCTTCTTGCCTCTCGAGAATTCGTGAGTCCGCCCAAAACGTTCAGGATCTTTTCTCTTGCCTCTCCAGTCACAATGAGACTCTTCACCCCCGCCTTGACACGTCCATTTAGCACGCCGTAATCCCCACCCTTGTCCCGTCCCCCCATGATGAGAATTACGGGATCATCAAAACTCTCAAGCGCCCGCACGACCGCTCCAACATTTGTCCCTTTTGAGTCATTGTAATACTGGACGCCGTTGACGGTCTTCACGTATTCGAGCCTGTGACGGAGGCCTTCAAACATGTCCAGCGCCCTCTGGATACCTGATTTAGTGGCCCCTGCGGCCAAGGCGGCCAGACTGGCGGCCGCAGCGTTTTCATAATTATGTGTTCCTTTCAGATCGAAACTTTCCAGACTCAACGTCAGGGGCATGTTTCCCGGAAGCCTGCAGATCATCTCATTGTTGCGGAACTCAACGCCATCTTCCCGATCTGAATTGGTGTTAAAATAGAGCTTTCGAGCCCGGATCTCCGGTTCAACTCTGTGCATAAACGGGTCAGCCCTGTTCAATATAGCAAAGTCCGTGGCCTCTTGATTCTCAAACAATCTGCCTTTTGAACGGACATAGCCTTGAAAATCATTGTAACGATCAAGGTGATCCTCGGAAATGTTCAGAAGAACTCCCACCTTGGGCCTAAAACTCTCTATCGTGTCGAGCTGAAAACTGCTGATCTCGGCCACGATCATATCTGCACGTACCCCCGAATCAACATAGCCGATAAGCGGGGCCCCGATGTTGCCTCCCACAAAGACCTTGAAACCGGATGCCCTCAACATCTCCCCCGCAAGATTCGTGGTAGTGGTTTTGCCGTTGGTGCCGGTTATGGCAATAATGGGTTCACTTATATATCGAACAGCCAATTCCAGTTCGCCGACAACTTGTATGCCTGCCTCCCTGGCCGCCTCTAGAGGGCCAATGGTGTGTGCCACCCCCGGACTCACCACAATGAGATCATTGGCCAGAAAAGTCTCCGCTTTATGTGGCCCGAGACTCAGGGCAATTCCCATGGCACGGGCCTTCCGCGCGTGAGAACCAAGCTGCTTTTCTGTCATAACGTCAGCGGCAGTGACCCTGGCTCCATGATTCTTCAAGAACCGGGCAACTGCAAGCCCCGTCTTGGCCAAACCAACTACCAAGACTTTCGTGTTTTTCAGATTCAATCTTGGGCTCCTAAACTGAAATCTCCGTAGCGCAGAAAAGAACACTCGATAAACCAACCACGAAAACACGAAAGTGCGTGCTTTCGTGGTCATCTTCAAAAGATCTGTTTTCAGACCTCTCTACCGCAGCTTCAACGTGCTCAAGGACAAAAGCCCCAAAAAAATCGCAATGATCCAAAACCTCACGATCACCTTGGGTTCAGCCCATCCCTTTAACTCAAAGTGGTGATGGATCGGGGCCATCCTGAAAATACGGCGGCCGTTGGAAACCTTGAAAAACCCTACCTGGAAAATGACCGAAAGGGTTTCCAGGACAAAAATCCCCCCTACCAAGGCCAGCAGTATTTCATGCTTGGTCATGACGGCAGCGGCCCCCAGGACGCCGCCCAGGGGCAAAGAGCCCACATCCCCCATAAACATCTGTGCCGGGTAAGTGTTGTACCAGAGAAATCCCATGCCAGCCCCCACAACTGCGCCACAGAATACGGCAAGCTCCCCGCTCCCGGCCACATATTGAATCTGAAGATAATTGGCGATTTTTGCATGGCCAGATACGTATGAAAGGACCACGTAGGTGGCTGCCGCCACAGTCACAGGGCCAATGGCAAGACCATCCAGGCCGTCGGTCAAATTTACTGCATTAGAGGTTCCTGCAATCACCAAGGCTGCAAAGAGGATGTAACACCATCCCAGGTCAGGATTTATCTCCTTTAGAAAGGGAACACTCACATGGGTATCAAAATCCGGACGCATGTAAAGAAGTCCTCCAACCAGCAACCCTATGGCCGCTTGCATCAAGAACTTACTCCTTGCCCGCAACCCTCTGCTTTGTTTTTTTCGCTGCATCAGGTAGTCATCCAAAAATCCGATGGCGCCATAGCTGACCGTCACAAGGAGCACCATCCAGACAAAGAAGTTCGTCAAGTTACTCCAAAGGAGCACAGCAGTAACAACGGCAAATAGAATCAATAGCCCACCCATTGTCGGGGTGCCGGTTTTAGTCGTGTGAGTTGAAGGACCGTCATCCCTCACATACTGGCATACCTGATACTCTGTCAGTTTTCTTATAACCCATGGTCCAAGCAATAAAGATATCAATAGGGCCGTAAGGCTGGCATAGATCGTACGGAACGTAATGTAGCGAAATACATTAAACGCCGAGAAAGTCGTATGAAGCGGGTATAGTAAATGATAAAGCATGGCTTATCTGTTAGTCATTTGTCATTACTGCTTATTGAAGGATTACGAATTGAGGGATTTAGGAATTCTGTTCAATTTCCTAATTCCTTAATTCTGATGAACTCGTAAAAAGTCAAAAAATGTATTTTTTGTCATTCCGGCGAAAGCCGGAATCCAGTTTATTCAGCTAGTTACAAAGGCTCTGGACTCCGGTTTTCACCGGAGTGACGACTTCTTAGAAGATTATCAATTCTTAAATTGCTCAATTCTTAAATTCTCAAAGTCGTGAGGAGACTCCCTACTGCCTACTCCTTACTCCCTACTCCTTACTCCCTACTCCCTACTGCCTCTGACTGCTCGATTAGGAGATCGGCCGATGTGTGACTGCAACCCCTCCACTACCTTTTCCATGGCCATAAGCCGCGAACCCTTCACCAGGACCCAGTCCCCCGGACCTAGACGGCCCTTAACCGCATCCAGGATCTCCTCATGGCTGCCGATCAAAATCTTTCCGGCATCCATCCCCGCCCCTGTGGCCCCTTCTGCCACAACCGGCGCGAAGTCACCTGTGGCATAGAGCCTGGCAATGCCCCTGCGGGCAACCAATATGCCCAGATCTTTGTGGGCCTTCTTGGCATGTTCACCCAGTTCAAGCATATCTCCTGCGATCAATATACCTCTGCCGTTTCCCTTCAAAGCGCCTAACGTATCAATCGCCAGCGCCATGGAGCCGGGGTTGGCATTATACGTATCATTAATCAGGTAGATTCCCCCCGGAAGCGTTATGATCTCCATGCGCCCTGGCAAGGTGACTACGGACTCCAAGCCCTCCTTGACCTCCTCAATGGAAAGGCCGACTCGGTACCCCACGGCTGCTGAAGCCAAGGCATTGTAGATGGCGCCGTTTCCCCAAATCCCCAGACGTACGCGAATTGACTCATCGTACCAACAAAGGTCAAATGAACAGCCAGAAGCAGTCTGAGACACCGGGGTTGCCCATACCTCAGCCGAGCCGTGAATCCCGAAGCTGATCACACGTCCGTCAAACTGCTCGGCGAGCCGGCAAATCCTCTGGTCATCGATATTCAGCACTGCCGTTCCGTCTTCACCCAAAACCTCAAGGAGTTCGCCCTTTGCCTTCATCACCCCGTCTATATTCTTCACACCCTCCAGGTGGCCTGCTTCTATATTGGTGATCACACCTATCTGAGGCGTGCAGATTCGGGAAAGCCGCCCGATCTCCCCGGGGTGATTCATGGCCAGTTCAAGGACAGCCCATTCGTGCTCTTCCGTTAAGCGAAACAGGGTGAGGGGCAACCCAATCAGATTGTTGAAGTTCCCGGACGTTTTCAACACAGAAAATGCCTGGCTCAACACGGCCGCTGTCATTTCCTTTGTAGTTGTCTTGCCGTTCGTGCCGGTTATGGCCACAACCGAAGCTTCACTTTGCCTGCGATGAAACGCGGCCATGTCGCCCAAAGCCTTAAGAGTGTCCGGCACAACAATCCGGCACCGGTCCTTTCCCGGGCCTGGCGCATCTGAACTCGCAAACGCTTCGCTGACAAGGACGCCCAGGGCGCCTTTCTCAAGGGCCATATGCACAAACTGGTGTCCGTCATATTTCTGTCCGGTAATGGCCACAAAAAGCTCGCCACCTCGAATGGCGCGGGAATCCGTGGAAATCGCCCTAAAGCGAATCGTCTCTTCGCCCAAGCCTAACCGACCGCCCGTGGCCTCCAATACGTCAGAAAGGCTCCAGAATGTTAGGTCATTAGTCATTGGTCATCAGTCACTTGTTATTGATGATTAGTCATTTGTCTGACTCAGGATGCCTGATGCACGATACCGGATGCCTGATGCACGATACCGGATGCCTGATGCACGATACCTGATGCCTGATGATGGATACCGGATGGCGCACGCCTAATGTGGATGTCGATTCGCGGTTTCCAAGTAACGATTCACGAATCACCATCCGTTGAGGCAGGTCCCCACTTTTTTACCGGCATCTTGCATCGGGCATCGGGCATCCAGTAACTGGCATCTTGCATCGGGCATCGGGTAACCGGCATCTTGCATCGGGCATCTATAACAAAGATTACTTACTGTGGTTCCTCATCGAGAAGCTCTCAAGTACCTTTTTTGCTTCCACCCGGTCATCAAAAGGCACAGTCTTCTCACCTATAATCTGGTACGTCTCGTGCCCTTTGCCTGCGATAAGAACCGTATCTCCACGTCTGGCTGCATTGAGTCCCAAGGCAATGGCGCGTCTTCTGTCCGGCTCTACCGTGTAGCCTGGCCTGTCAAACCCATTTGCCAATTCCTTGGGCTCGTACCTGCAGCCCTGCACTGAAGCCGTGCCAGCCGTGATTTCGGACAGGATTTCTTCGGGCGCCTCTGTACGTGGATTATCGGAGGTTAGCACCGAAAGATCGCACAACCGTCCTGCCGCCGCCCCCATCATAGGGCGCTTTTCTCGATCCCGATCACCCCCGCAACCGAATATGGTGATCAGCCGGCCCGAGGCAAGTCCTTTCAAAGCGGTCAGAACGTTTTCCAGGGCATCCGGCGTGTGGGCATAATCTATGAAGACGCAAAGCCCTGCCTCGTTGACCACGGGCTCAAGCCTCCCCGGGACACCCTGAAGGTTCTCTATCCCTGCTTTTATTATCGGCGCCGGCAATCTCATGGTTGTAGCCACTCCTGTGGCAGCCAAGATGTTGTGTATGTTATGATATCCCACCATGTGAGATCTGAAATCAAAATGGCCCTCAGGCGTTTGCACCCTCCCTGAGACGCCCTTTAAGGTCATCTCAACATTCTCGCCTCGAACGTGGCACCCCTCGGAAAGACCCACCCGTAAAGATCTGACAGCGACCTCTGAGGCGAGTTCCTTCCCCTTGGCATCATCCCAGTTGATGACTGCAACTGCGTGCGCCTGTTTTGATCCAGGCTCCAGGCACTCGAGACAGAGCTTTTTTTTGCACTGCCAGTAGGTCTCCATGTCTCCGTGATAGTCGAGATGGTCTCTCGACAGGTTCGTAAAGACGCCAACATCGAACTCGCAACAGGCTACTCGATCCTGATCCAGGGCATGGGACGAAACCTCAATCACAACATGGGTAACCCCACTGTCGGCCATCTGGCGGAGTATCCGCATCAGGTCAAGAGACTCAGGGGTTGTAACTGGATTGGGAAAGCTCTGTCCTGCAAATCGATAGTTGATCGTGCCGATAACCCCCACGTTGAATCCGGCTGCGCTGAGTATAGATTCGATGAAGTACGCTGTTGTCGTCTTTCCGTTGGTGCCGGTTATGCCAATGACAAAAAGCTCTCTGGAAGGATCTCCGTAAAATGCCGCGGAAAGAGCCGCCAGCGCACGGCGGCTACTTTCAACCTTTACTAGGCTGACAGATGCCGGGACAAACGGCGCTTTTTCCGCAACAATAGCCGCGGCCCCCCGTTTGACCGCGTCACCAACAAAGCCGTGTCCGTCAGCCCGAAGCCCCTGGATGGCCACAAATAGCCCGCCGGGTTTCACACTGCGAGAGTCGTAATGGATGGAGTTGATGATTTGATCTTCCAAGCCGACAACCTCTTTTGCGACCAGACAGTTAAGGAGCGAACTCAATTTCACCCCGTCCACGTTGCCTCCACAGACGCTCTGACGGATCCACCTGTTTCTTCCTGAGGTGTCGCCAATTCAGGAGGTATTTTCAGGTACTGAAGGCTTTCCCGGGCAATCTGTCTAAAGACCGGCGCAGCAACCACGCCACCGTAGTGCTGCTTTTTCGGCTCGTCAATAACGACGAGGATTACAACGGCAGGATCTCGAGCCGGCACAAATCCCGCAAAGACGGCTGTGTGTTTGTTTCTCGCATACCCTCTTGCCTCGGGATCTACCTTCTGGGCTGTGCCCGTCTTTCCTGCGACCCGGTAACCCCTTACGGCCGCCTTCGGCCCAGTACCCCCTTTTGCCACAACCCTTTCGAGCATCCTGGCCAGGATTCGGGCTGTCTCAATTGAAATGACCCTTCGTAGCCTTGTGGGCCGAAAGCTTTTTACGAGACGTCCTTGCCGGTCGGTCATAGCCTGAACCAGATATGGTTTCATCAGGACGCCGTCATTGGCGGTGGCGCAAACTGCAACTGCAAGCTGCAAGGCTGACACAGAAATGCCCTGCCCAAAACAGATGGCCATAGCATCCATGTCCGACCAGCGTTCAAGGGGCAGGACAGAGCCCGGACTCTCGCCCGGACAGTCAACACCGGTTCTGGTTCCAAAACCAAATGCCCCAATCTTGTCGCAGAAATATGCTGATCCGATCTTCTCCCCGATTTTGGCGGCCCCAATATTACTTGAATACTTCAAGATATCTCTTAGTGAGAGGGCGCCATAGGCGTGGACGTCATGGACAACGTTGTTGCCGATCTTGTAGCGCCCCTCCTCACACTCAAATCTGGAATCAGGTGTGCAGCGGCCCGACTCCAGCGCGGCAGCGGCCAGGAATATCTTAAAGGTGGAGCCGGGTTCAAAAGAATCGGTAATTGCCCGATTCCTCCTTACCCAGGGCTCGTATCGTCCAAAGGTGTTTGGATTAAACTGAGGCACATGGGCTATCGCCAAAACAGCCCCCGTGTCGGGGACCATGACCACCGCCACGCCTGACTCGGCAGAAAAGGTCTCCACCGTTTCAGACAGGGCCTGCTCGGCAATGTGCTGAATGTTTTTGTCAATGGTCAGAATCACATTGCATCCATCCTTGATTTCAGGCAAAGCCACCGCCTCCACATCAAAAGAACGACCCAGGGCGTCTTTGAAGACAGTCCACCTACTTTCCTGACCCCTCAAGAAGGGGTCATAATAGTATTCAAGTCCCTCCAATCCCTTCCCGTCAGTGCCGCAAAAACCGATGACCTGAGCAGCCAGGGTTTTCATGGGATAGAACCGGCGGCTTTCTGTCACAAAGTCGACCCCGTCCAGTTTCAACTCTCTGACCGCCGATACCTGATTTGGCTTTGCGTGACGCTTTATCCACACAAATCCCTTGTCCGAAGAAAGTTTCTTCAAGATTGGCCCCTGTTTCAGGTTCAAGGCTCGCGCCAGCAACAAACTCGTCTGCTTCGGGGACGAAATCCGTTTCGGATGGGCGCAGATAGAGGACACGTCAATGCTGACCGCCAACTCCGCATAATTCTGATCATAGATCGTGCCCCGTCTGGGCATGTTGTGAAAGGCCTTTTTGTACTCACCTGCGGCCCTCTCAGAAAGCTCGCTCTGTTCAAGGACCTGCAATTGAACGGCCCTGCCTATGATGACCCCGAAACAAAGAGTCAAGATAGCGCCAACGACTACGATTCGAAAACGAATCCATTTGGCGACGTCAGGTTTCTTCTTCCTGTAGTCTTTCATGGGAGCACGACAACATGACTGGAGTCAGGCATGACCAAACCTCGTTTTCGGGCAAGACGTATTATCCGCTCAGGAGATCTCAACCGTGCCTCTTCGACCTGAAGCTCATGATGAACCGCTATGAGCCGCCGGCCCTCTTGCCTTACCTGGTCAATGTCGTATCCAGTCTGCATATATTGCACGCGACACCAGCTGTAGACTAATAGCTCTGCCACAAAGAACACTATCAGCAAAACCCATGGGGTCAGTGTTGAACGCGGCTTCCTGAGGGCCTTTCGTCTTGTCATTGTCCCTCGCCTTACAGTCTTTCCGCGGCCCGCAGCCTGGCGCTTCGAGCCATAGGATTGGCTTTAATCTCGGCCGGGTCCGGTCTGGCAGGCCTTTTTGTAAGGATACGAACCTGAGGCTTTTTCCCGCATACACACACCGGAAAGTCAGGAGGACAGTCACAACCACGGGCTAAGGCCTTGAAATGCTGTTTCACAATCCGGTCTTCCAGGGAATGGAATGAGAGGATGCACAGGCGGCCCTTTGGATTCAGGAGATCGGCCGCATGGTCCAAGAATACCTTCAGACACTCCAGTTCCTGATTCACTGCGATCCTTAATGCCTGAAATGTGCGGGTTGCAGGGTTGATGCGTCTCGGTCGATGTCTCGCCGGGATAGCCTCCTTCACGATTTCAGCAAGCTGTGAAGTGGACCGAATCCTTGCGCGCCGGCGGGCCCGGACAATACCTTTGGCAATGCGCATGGCCCAAGGGTCTTCCCCGTAACGGGCTATGAGATCGGCGAGTTCCTTTTCTGAAAACCCGTTTACAATTGCTTCAGCCGTGTTTTCTTCCTCCGGATTCATGCGCATGTCCAAAGGCTCATCACGCATAAAGCTGAAACCCCTGCCGCTTCCCTCCAGTTGATAAAGCGAAAGGCCCAAATCGAGTAAGATCCCGTCCACGCCCCTCGTGTTTGACTGGGAAAGCACTTCTGGAATAGAGATAAAGTTTTCGTTAACAAATTGAACGTTTGACTTGAAATCACGGAGGTATCTGCGGGCGCTGGCAATGGCATCAGGATCTCTGTCCATACCGATGAGAAAACCATTCGGACCAATGACTCGCAGAATCGCTTGGGCATGGCCGCCTCCCCCTAAAGTGCCATCCACGTATGTCTTGCCAGGTGAGCAGCCAAGGTAGCCAATGACCTCCTTGACCATGACCGGAATATGGCGATAGCGCATGGCTCTGTCACTCGCCCTAGAGCCCCAGTGCAGCGACCTCGTTTCTCATATCCTCTTTCTTCAAATCATTCTGGAACTCTGCATCCTCCTTCAACCATTTCTCTTGCGACCATATCTCAAAGTGATCCAATACACCTATCAGGACAACCTCTCTGTCCAGGCCCGCATACTGACGCAGGACCGGTGGAATCACAATACGACCCTGCTTGTCAGGAAGACAGTCAAAGGCGCCGCCTATGAAGATTCTCCGGAACCGCCGCATGTTCTCGCCTTTAACGGCCAGGTTGAGGATACGCTCTTCAATCGTTCGCCATTCTTCAAATGTATAACAAAACACGGCGCCATCCATCTTTGAGACCATAAGCCCGTTAACACTGCTCTGCTTCAACACATCTCGAAAACGGGTCGGAATAATCAGTCGGCCCTTTGTGTCCAGATTATGAAAGGAGTTGCCCCGGAACATGTTCTGGCCCGCCTTCATTTGCATCCACTTTGGTCCACTTTGCACCACCCCTATATAGACCGAGATTTTGAATGTCAAGCAAAAAACGTGAAGAAAAGTCACGATTTTTCAGATAATTCATGGCTATTGAAACAATCCCCGTCATATGGTATGGCGACAATACGAGCTACACTGTATGTAGGGATTGCTCTTAATGGGTCAGGGTCAGGGCAGGCTATGACAGGGGTGGGGGAAAAATCTCACTGGTAGGCCGCAAGAATCTCTCGGCCGCTTTAAGAGGTTGGAGGATCGCTTACCTACCACCTGCGGAGTTGGTACCGCATCACCATTTTGTTATGCTCGGAGAACGTACGGGAAAAATGATGGGAACCGTCGTTTTTGGACACGAAGTAAAGGTAGGGTTTTTCGGACGGATAGAGCACGGCCTCAATGGAATCTTTGCCGGGATTAGCTATGGGACCTGGCGGCAAGCCTGTGATCCTGTATGTGTTATACGGGGTGAGGTCATTCAGGTCCTTTCTGGTTATGTTGCCGCGAAAATCCTTCATGCCGTAGATGACCGTGGGGTCGCTCTCAAGGCGCATGTGCCGTTTCAGCCGATTTAAAAATACGGCCGCAATATCGGGTCGCTCATCAGGTCTTGCTGTTTCCTTTTCAACAATCGAGGCAAGGGTTACGACTTCATGGATCGTAAAGCCCATATCCCGTGCCCGGTCCTTCCATGCTTGCGTAAAAACCGAACCGAATTGGGCGACCATCTTATTGATGATCTGCCCGGCCGTCAAACCCCTGGGAAAATGATAGGTCTCCGGGAAAAGATACCCTTCCATGGTATCTCCTTCCAGACCAAGGGCCTCTATCAAGGCAGGATCGGCGGCTGCCCTCAAAAAGGCCTCCTGCGACACCAGGCCGGCCGTTTCAAGGATCTCGCCGATTTTACAAACTGTAGCTCCTTCGGGAACAACCACTTTATGAAGAAAGGCCTCGCCGCGAACCAGGGTATCGAGGATCGCTCTGGGTGACATAGAAGCGAAAAGTTTATATTCTCCGGCCCGAATCCGCCTCTCATCCCCATTGAGATAGGCAAGCCAACGAAACTTCTCCGGGTGTTTCACGAGCCCGGCCCTTTGAAGCTGAGCAGTTGCTTCGAAAAAGCCTTGACCGGGTTTAATCCACACAAATGCCGTTGTTTCAGAAGTCCCGGTAGGTGTGGTCGCATATCGATAAAACCAAAGGCCCACACCTGCAGCCGCCAGGCAAAGGCCAAGCACCGCAAAGACTATGATTCTTGTCCCTTTCATACCTTCTCGTCTATTTTCTTAAGGCCCTTGTGTTTCCCGTAATGTCCGCCGTTTGGTCGTACTATTATATTAATCTTTCGTACAGATTTTAATTTTCTTTAGTTTTTTTATCGCTTCCATCTTTTCCCGATCACCAATCTTTGCAGTTTCCACGGCTTGCTCTAAGATTTCAATAGAACGGTCATAAGACTTGCGATCCACCGGATAGGGGTGACCGTCTTTGCCGCCGTGGGCAAAGCTGAAGCGGGCCGGGTCCCGAAAGCTCACACTGGTCCCGTATATGAGTTCTGACAACAGGGCGAGCGCCCGGATGCTCTTGGGGCCAACCCCCCGAAGGCCAATGAGTTTTTCAAAATTTTCCGGCTGGGCCTCGTAGGTCTTGATAAATACCTTAAAAAGCCTGTCGGGATGAAGATCCCGCGCCAGGATATGATGCCTGGGCGGAAGCTTTAAGGTCTGTACCTTCTTTAACTCCTTGACCAGGACGTCAGGGCCTTCACATCCGACGAGAGCGCTTGCCTTGCGGGCCTCCTCGCCTTCTTCGGCCACCATGTTTAAGACATCGTTTTCGCGCTTACCGGAACATATGGCCGAATGGGGCTCACAGGTAAAGCTGGCAACCGCTTCTCCCAGCCAATGATAGCGCCTGGCGTATCGATTTGTCTCGTTCATCCCCTGTTGCACGACTGCCCAGTCGCCATCAGAGGTAAAAAAGAAGCTATGGTGATAGATGGTATATCCGTCTTGAAGCCCGGCATTATCCACCTTGGCCGACATCCTGCTGGCATAAACAAGGGATTGCGGATCTGTGGAAAGGCTATCGGCAAAACTGATGATGTTCTCGGGCGTCTTTAAGCCTGCTTTGCCTTTGCCTCCGGCCACGAAAAAACCGAGTTCCTTTTCGAGCCCCCTGATCCCTTCCTTCATGGCGCCGCAGGCCGTTGTGGTCAGCCCGCTGCTGTGCCAGTCAAAACCGAGCACCGAGCCAAAGGCCTGAAACCAGTGAGGGTCCGAAAGCCTCAAAAGCAGCTCCCTGGTTCCAAACTCCTGCACAACAGCTATGATGAGCTGACGCGCCAGCCGTGTCATGCGCTGAAAAAGCCAGCGCGGCGCTTTTCCGCCGTGTAGGGGACTATCTGCAATACCGGTTCTTTTCATAGCACATCCAGCGGACCGCGCAGCGCTCCGATGACCTTTCCCTGAATCAGCACTTCCCCAAACCGGTAACGCATCGACGGATAAGCCTTGTTTTCCGGCCTAAGTTCAATATGATTTTTGCGTAAGAAAAAACGCTTCACTGTGGCTTCTTCGTTGTTGATCAGAGCCACGACGATTTCTCCATTTTGGGCATATTGACGGGGCTCACAGATTACAATATCAGATGGGAGAATACCCACGTCTTTCATCGAGTCACCTTTTACCCGCAAGGCAAAAAGATTTTGGCCACGATACATGTCTCTATCCACCACGATCGTGTCGTCGTGTTCCTGCTGGGCGTACATCGGAAGGCCGGCGGTTATCTTTCCACTGACCGGCACCTCAATCCAGCGCTGGCCTGCTGCCATATTAGTGGTACGGCCAAGGAGATGGATGGTCCGGCTGTAACGGCCATCACGTCTGAGATACCCTTTGTTTTCCAGCGCACGGATAAACTGAGCTACTGCTGCATGGCTGATGTTAAGGTCAGCCGCAGCCTTGCGCAGGCTGGGCGCACTTCCTTTGCGATCAATTTCGTGTTGCAGGTAAACGAGAAAGTTCTTTTGTTTCAGGGTGAGATCAGGTCGCATGAAAGCCTCTCACAGGAAGATACGATAAAAACTGTTCAACTTCAGGCGCTCCCATTTCATTCGGATGCCTTTTGTCATGAAAAAGGATGAATCTCTTGTTCCAGTCAACATAAGCCTTTTCGGTTCGAATACTGTACCCGTACCTTCGAATTCTGTTGCGCAGCTGATCCAAAATTCTTGGCTTTTCCATCATTTATGCCTCCCCTTCGGATTTTCTTATATACCCCAATAATATATGTAAAGCACTATGTCAATATATAATTTACATTAGCCTTTACTTTTCCGCACCCTCAGGCCCCTGCGGCGCGATTTGTAGCCGTAGCCCCGAGTGGTCTTGTCCAATCGCCCGGCCTTTGGCGGGATAGGACAAGAATAAGGCTTTCTCTGCGGTCTTTGCGTCTGGTGAGCATCGCTTGTGGTGGGTGCGGGCATTGAAGATTGTGATTGTTGATAACATGTGGTAACTGAAGAAAAAATCATGCACAAAGACCACATGTGACCGAACTGGTGTGATTCATGCCTGGCTTTATGTATTTATACACCATATGATAAAATCGATATTGAAGAAAACTAGCACGTTACAAACAAGACAATGTGATTTATGCGCCAACATTGGTGTTATTTATGAAACGTTTTATGTATTTATGCACCAATGTTGATCTTGGGTCACAAATTTCATCGTTTTTGGTGTGATCCACGCAGAATTTTGGCGTTTTATACACCATACGATAAAATGGGTCCCTAATTAAATCAGTATGTTATCAAAGAGAAAATGCGTTTTATACACCAAAACTGGTGCGTTTGTCGTTTGGCTATAAGGTCTTTTTTGTCCGTCAATTATTAGTTAGGTGGCAATAAAATCGTCAACATGTAAAAGGAAGGGGGTGAAGGTCGCATAGGAACATACCTAGTTTCGAGGAATGGAATTTATCAACCAAAAAAAAACATTTGAAAAAGAGGAGGGTTGTAATGCATAAAAAAAACACAATTTTGATTTTTTCATTATTTTTGATTGCCGGATTTTCAACGTTCGCTCTTGCTGCAAAAGTACCGGCTCCTAGCACAGGTGGGGATGGATTCAAAGCAGTAAGTCTGGAAGAAGCAAAAAAACTTCATGCCGACGGTGTGACCGTTGTCGCATGTCACAGTCACACGACGGATTTCATGAAAGGTCATCCGACCGGCACCATACACATAACCTGCCTGGTCCCTAAGGACCATAAACGTACAGATATGCCATTAGGTAAAGTTGATTTTGACATATCACAGCTTCCAAAAGACAAAGATACCCCCATTATGACCTATTGTGCATCAGATACATGATGGAAATCCTATCACGCCGCCAGGTTGGCGGTTGCTAACGGTTACCAAAATGTATACTGGATGAGAGATGGTATCAACGGCTGGAAAAATGCAGGATACCCCACAGTCGGTAAACTGGAACTTCTTAACGACTTAATCGATGTGAACAAGATTGATTTTGGCACATTACTTGTCATTGAAAAAGATGCAAAAAAGTTGAAAAATTACACTTTTGTTGATTTCCGTGACAAATCAAAATATGACAAAGGTCATATCAAAGGTGCCAACCATGTTGATTATGCCAATATGTTTTCTAAGCCCATGATGGAGGAACTAAATAAGAGCAATAGTTTAATCATTATCCATGATGATCCTGTGGTTGCGGGGGTCATTGCTGTGACGCTGAAGCTTATGGATTATCCGGATGTGTACATTCTCAAGTAAATTTTACGGATATGCCGGATTAACATAAATTTGCATAAGACAATTATAATAAAACCACCTAACAAGTCGCTCCACCGGATTCGCAAAAGCTCCGTTTCACTCCGCTTTTGCGAACCGGTGAGCTTATCGTTAGCCAAGGTATAAAATGAAACTGGCACACATATCGGTTGAGAACTATAAAGGACTAAGGGAGATTGAGAGCAACCTTTCTGACTTTGTTTGTGCCGTTGGTGAGAATAATGCTGGTAAGTCATCTTTGCTCCAGGCTCTACTTCTGTTCGTAAATGGAACAAAACTTAGTAGTGCTGAGTTCTATGAACCTGATAAAGAAATTCTCATTAAGGTCAGATTGACAGGTGTGACCGGCGAGACTCTCTCAACCCTCACTGATGAACATCGTACCAAAATTGAACCGTATGTTGATGCCGAAAACCTTGTGCTTGCGCGCCGTTACGCAACCGACGGATCATCCAAGCTCCGCATAGTCACCTTGGTACCTCGCGATCCCAAGTATCACGCTGACCAGATTGATGCTTTCTTCAAAGGAAAAAAGGGGAAAGAGAACGGCGAGGCATTGCGAACATTCTACCCAGAAACGACGACCCCTGCAGAAGCTGACAATGTGAGTACACATAAAGCGGCCAAGGAGATTATTGAGCGATATATTAACGCCATGCCTGTTGACCAATTGGCTCCTGATGATATTCCACTCCCAACTGGAATTGATAACAGCATTCGGTCACTCCTTCCAGAACCTGTATACATACCTGCTGTCAAGGATCTCACTGATGACCTTAAAACAAAGGAAAGCGCCTCATTCGGTAAACTACTGAATATTTTGCTCGATGTAATTGAGGATGACCTTACTGCGGCTGCTGAAACTTTTGAAAACCTGCGTAAGAAACTAAATCGTGTGGTCAACGAAGACGGTTCCATCACTGATGATAGAATGGACAGAGTTAAGGAGATCGAGAATACAATTCAGACAAACTTGCACGAAACATTCCGAAACGTTACGATTGAAATAGAGATACCTCCGCCCGAAATAAAGACAGTTCTATCAAATGCTACTATTGTAGCTGATGACGGTGTTCGCGGTCCTGTGGATAACAAAGGAGATGGTTTCAAAAGGGCAATCACATTCAGCATTCTCAGGAGTTATGTACAACTTTCGCAGGATACCACCTGGAAGAAGGATGCAGACGATGCAAAGCCTACAAGGAAGAAGTTTCTATTCTTGTTTGAGGAGCCAGAACTTTACCTCCACCCGCGCGCTCAGAATATTCTTTATGACGCACTTGCTCTAATCTCAGAAAAACACCAAGTGATAGTGACAACACACTCACCATTCTTTTTCTCTGCTGAAGAGACCAAAACATTTGTCAAAGTCAAAAAGGTTCAAAATGAGGACCTACCGAAACCAATTGGGGAGTGTTTAGCTATTGACCTCACGGATGTGACAGAGAAAGATAAGTTTCAACTAATCTCTTTTGAAAGCAGCAACCTTGCTTTTTTTTCTAACCGAATAGTGCTTGTTGAAGGCGACAGCGAATTAATCGCACTTCCACATATCGCTCAACTACTTGATAGTCGCTGGGACTTCAAATCAACATCAACGAACCTAATAAAAATATCAGGCAAGGGCAGTTTCAAAAGATATTCAGACTTTTTTTCCCGGTTTAATGTTGACGTGGCCATTGTTGCTGATCTCGATGTTCTTATCGAAGGTTTTGACAAAATAGAGCCATCTGAGCACGCTATAGAATTACGAGAACAAATGCTTAAAGAGGTGGACACAATAATCGATGAGGAGAATAAACTTCCAGAACCGAAAATGCGGTTGCTCAGAGATGAATTGCAACGTGATCGTGCGCAACGGCTTTACCATGATATTTGTGCCGCGCGCAGTGGTGGGGACCATGATACTGTCTCTCAACTATTGGATGAGTTGTTCATATTCGAACGAACAAAGCCAAGAATGGAAATACTGAAAGATACATCGAGGCCTGAAATATTGGATAGAAAACGAGAACTTTTATCGGAATTGCGAACACACCATGTGTACGTACTGGAGAAGGGTGCGATAGAAGACTACTATCCCGGCGAGGTCACTGGCCCCGACAAGCCCACTAAGGCACAATGTCTGTGTAATATAGTTAATACACCGGAAGCTGTCCGTGCCATGTGTGATGAAGTTGATGTCAATGGCGCCCCTGTATCTGAATTTGATGCAATCTTTCAGGGAATATTCAGTGGCTAACAAAATGCTGCACCTGATTCGGGCCAAAAAGCGGCCCTCCCAGGTGAGCATTAGGGTTAGAATATCTCTGTTATTGTATAGGAGGTGAGAAAATGCCAGATCCAGATAGGATGGTGGTCGGAGATCCTACCAAAGATTTCTTCATCTATATGTTGACACGAGACATCGGTTTGTCCAGGTCAATACTTGATCTCATAGACAATAGCATAGATGGCGCTCAAAGGGAGCGAGGCAATGGAGGGCTTGAAGGCTACCATGTTACGCTTCATGTGGACACTGATCGCTTCTCTATCGCAGACAACTGTGGCGGCATCACGCTTGAGATTGCTCGAAAATATGCGTTCCGCTTCGGACGTCCACGAGACTTTCAAGCTACTAAGCACTCGATTGGTCAGTTCGGCGTCGGAATGAAGAGAGCCCTTTTCAAGCTTGGGAGCGCGTTCCGGATTGAATCTACGACCACCGTGTCGCGCTTCGTGCTTTCCGAAAATGTTGAGGAGTGGTTGAATCGACCCGAGTGGGGGTTTGAGTTTGACGAACTCGATGAACCGGAGGATGGCTTTCCGGAAGAGCAGCGTGGGACTCGAATCGAGGTCACGCAGCTCCATGACTCTGTAGCTGAGGCCTTCAGCCTCGAGAACTTCCGCAATGAGCTTCGGTTGGAGCTTAAGGAAGCGCACCAGAATGCAATCGAAAATGGCCTCAGCCTATCCTTGAATGGGATTCCTCTCAACTTTGATCCGATCGACCTTCTTGAATCAGACCAGTTGAAGGCTGTATCGAAGGAAGAGAATTTCAAGTTTCCTGATGATCAGTGGGTGAAAGTGCGAATCTTCGCAGGAATCACACGGTCCGATCCACAAGCGGCCGGGTGGTACATCTTCTGTAACGGCCGTTTAGTGTTAGGGGCAGATCAGTCGCAAAAAACGGGATGGGGTGCCGGGGGTGAAACCGAGGTGCCCAAGTTCCACAATAGGTCGGCTCGCTTTCGAGGTTACGTTTTTTTCGATGCAGACGACGCAGGGCTTCTCCCATGGAATACAACAAAGACTGGGGTCGATGCTGACTCCAAGATATACAGGGCAGTACGACTTCAGATGATTTCGGTGATGCGGCCGATTATCGATTTCCTGAACAAGCTTGGTCGCGAAGTCGAGGCAGATGAAGCGGAGAAGCCGCTTTCAGAGGCCCTTGAGTCCGCTTCTCCTAAGCCCCTCAGCCAGCTCACTGATAGTCCCTCGTTCCAAGCTCCCAAGCCGGCTGTCGTGGTTTCCAAAGGGCAAAAAACCGGGGTTATTTCCTACAGAAAGAATCTCGAAGAGATCAAGACCGTCCGGCGTGCGCTTGGTGTATGGACCCAGAAAGAGGTTGGCGAACGAACTTTTGACTACTACTTCAAACTTGAATGTGGGGACTGATCACAATGGCACAGATTGACTACAACTTGAGGCCGGCGAAACATATTGAGCGAGTGATGCTCACCCAGGCGCTACGTCGCCTCAGTCCTTTTGGCGCAGTGGAAAGTTACAGATATATCGGCTTCGGTGCGGCCTACTATCGGGATTTCCGTCTCTTCCATAGAGATCTGGGAATCACCAATATGCTCAGTATTGAACAGGATACTGCCAATAAATTCCGCTACGAGTTCAATATCCCTTACAGCTGCGTTACAATCCGGTTCGGATACTCCACCGAAGTGCTGCCGACCTTAGAATGGGATGTCCGTACGATCCTATGGCTTGACTATACCGAGAAGCTCGATCGAGACGTACTTGCAGATGTTTCCTTCTTTTGCGCTAATTGCGTTCCGGGAAGCGTCATAATCGTTACTGTCAACGTTCAGGCTGACCATCTTAAGGACGGCCCGGTTGAGCAACTAACGGAGCGAGTAGGGGGGGAGAATATGCCACCTGAAGTCATGGATCACGATCTTGTTGGGTGGGGTTTGTCGGTTATAAGTCGCCGAATCTTGAAGAACAAAATGGAGGAGACACTCGCTGCGCGTAATGGGCCGCGGACTGCTGGCAGCAAATTTAAGTTCCGACAACTTTTTTACTTCGAGTATGCGGACGACGCCAAGATGCTCACATTTGGGGGGATAGTTATGGAGGAGGGGCAGGCTGCAATCGCGGCAGGTTGCTGCTTTGAAGGGCTACCATTCATCCGTTTTGCCGCAGATCCATGCCGGATCAAGGTTCCGAAGCTGACGTATAAGGAAATTCACCATCTTCAAACTCAGCTTCCGGGTGATGGCGGACCCATCGACAATGTTGGGATTCCATCGGCTGAAGTTGACAAATTCCGCAGCGTCTATCGGTACTTTCCAGTGTTTGCCCCGACTGATATATAGGCTTGGCTGATCGCTAATTTCTAACCTTGCTCTTTCAGCCGACACAAAAAGCCGTGCGGCTGAAGAGCCCGTTGGGCGAATAGAGATAAGGCACGAAACATGAACGTTGATTGGTCAGCCATAGGCTCAGTAGGAACTGCAGTGGCAGTGCTCGTCGCCGCCTGGCAGGTCCGCAAAAACACTCAACATGCGAGGACTGATTTCGAGGATGACTTATCCCGAGGCACAGAGGGAAGTAGCACGGTGCATTCCAGTGAAAGCTTATCTCGACTGAAATGGGGGACGGTCATAGGAAAATAAGTAAATTGACATGATGAAGGTGATGTGGTAGGAAATACACATGCCCAGATGAATGAAATGGGGGACGGTCAAAAAGCAATAGGTGTCAGGCCTACACAGTTGACAGATATGGTTCTATGGTGTGCGTTACTTTTATTTTGGATAATTTTTATCATTTTAAACATCCCCTCTCTTTCGAGAACAATAGAAAAAAAGTGGGGTCAGCCCATGACATAGGACATTTTAGCCTAACAGATGAAGGCTGACGGGTTTTCAACTTCGTTGTTCGCGCGCAGCTTATCCGGATTATTAACGCACCGGAAATGGATAAATTTCCGAATATTGTTTCAGAACTGCGTGAGCTGTAAAGAGGTCAATCTCCTCTTGGCTCTTGGACAAAATAAAGTTGTTTTTTAATCTCATTTTGAGACTTTTATTCTTTTTAACTCGTATTACACCGAACTGAGCATATGCTATAAATGAAGTAAAAGCACTAAGAGTCAAGAGTAGACCCATATCTTTAATAAGCTCTCCTTTTAATTTTATCGAATAAATAAAAACAATATAAAAACCAGGCAAAACAGCATTATCACTGTGAGCCCGGGGCGTTTTTGCAAAAGATAACGGGATACTGCAAAGCTTGAAAGCAGTCCGAATACCGAGATAACCATGAATTTTAATAAACTGGGCATCCATTCAACAGGGAAGGGGGTCAAGTCTCCTATTAGCTCTTGCCTTTTCGGAATAAGTGGTTAAAAAATAAGCAATTCAGAAACAAAGTGGCGGAGATAAAGAAAATAAAAAACAAGAGCTAATAGGAGACTTGACCCGTTAATGACCCGTTAAAAGCAATTATTATACCCGGGTAATATTAATGTTGACAGCATAATTTTACCCCGATATAATTCGTCCACTCAAAATCCAACAGGAGGACATCGAGAGATGGGCGAACATAATCTAAAAAGCTGTACTGCATTTAAAGGCGATCAGCTTGTCGCTTCAGGGAACCTTTTGAAAGTCGCCGGAAAAGTGAAAGTGATCATTGATCAAGATGAACAGGCATCTATACTCATTTTTGACGATGAAACCAGCGAGCTCGTCGAGATTGATTTTCGTGGTACAATAAAAGATGTACTAGAGCGGTTGAAGACAGCAATATCGGGAGGGGGGTCACCCAACGTATCGTCAGATACAGACCAACGCTCACGGCGCGGGCCGGGTCGTCCCAAGCTTGGTGTTGTTTCCAGGGAAATCACATTGCTGCCGCGGCATTGGGACTGGCTTAATAGTCAACCAGGAGGCGCCTCTGTAGCACTTCGCAAGCTTGTTGAGGAAGCGAGGAAAGTGAATAAGGGTAAGGACAAGGTGCGGCATTCGCAAGAGGCGGCATACAGGTTTATGTCCGCCATAGCCGGGAACTTTCCGGGATTCGAGGAAGCGACGAGGGCCTTGTTTGCAAGCGATTCCGAACGTTTCAACAGTTTGGTGGCTTCATGGTCTATCAATATCCGGGACCATGCTCGAAAGCTTGCAGAGGCTGCATTTCAGAATCGAGTATGATGCTGTGCCAAATCATTAATTTTCAGAGCTTTTTGGGCCACTCTGAAAATGGTAAGGTCACCGGCTAACCTGTCGTTCCAGTTGATGCCGAAAAGACACGGCACAACTGAACTGTTCGTTATATTGCTGAAACAAACCTATGAATTGAATCTATAAAAAATGGAATTATCAGAACTCACAAAAAGACGTCGTGAACATGTTAAATCCTGCGAGGAAAACAATGACAGGTCACATCAAATCATTGCGGGTCTGTATTCAGACCCTTCACGTTTTGTTTATGAAATATTACAAAACGCAGATGACGCTGAGGCTTCCGAAGTCCAATTCTTTCTGACCAATGATAAATTAGAAATTATCCACAATGGTAAGAAGGAATTTGATTATCAAGATGTCGAGTCTATTACGACAATCGGTTCATCTACAAAACAGGATGACATCAACGCTATCGGAAAATTTGGCGCAGGATTTAAATCAGTATTTGCAGTTACTGAAACTCCGCAAATCAATTCAGGGGAATATCATTTTAAAATTCGAGACTTCATTATTCCAGAACAATTACCAAGCATTAACAATGATAGTAAAACCACCATTGTTTTGCCATTCAATCACAGCCATTTATCGTGTGATGAGGCTTATCTACAAATAAATACAAGACTGGGTTCTTTAGAATCCGAATCTTTATTGTTTTTGCGTAATATCAAAGAAATAAAATGGAAAACTCAAAATGATTCAGGGCATTATCTGGCAGACAAAGATTCAGGCAAGGCTTATATTATATCTCGACAAAATAATGAAGAAAAACACCAAGAATACTTGTTGTTCAATCGTTCTATAAAGATAGAAAATAAAGACATAAAACTATCCATTGCCTATTCTTTAGATGATAAAATTAACAAAATCGTTCCATTAAAGGATACAAAGCTCTTTGTATTCTTTTCAACGAATGAAAGAACAGGGTTAAAATTCTTGCTTCACGCTCCGTATAAAACAACCCCAAGCAGGGAAACTATTCCTTTTGAAGACGACCAAAATAAAATTTTAACAAGAGAATTAGCTGATTTAGTTTCAGATAGTATTTTAGAGATTAAAAAACTTGGCTACCTTGATGTAAATTTCCTTGCCATGCTTCCGTTAAACGATGAAGAAGAGCACCCGCTATATAAGGCTGTTTATGAAAAAGTTAAGACAGCGTTATCAACAAAAGCATTATTACCCACAACTATAGCCAATATCTATACAACTGCTAATCAAGCATTATTGCCTGGAGTTAAAGAAATATCCAGACTGTTAAGTACCGATGATACCAAAAGGCTATTTGACAGGGAATATTGGCTAAGTACCGATATCACCTATGACAAAACAAGAGAATTGCACGATTATTTAATTGATAAGATAGATATAGAAAAGAAAGAAATGGTGGACTTTGCCAAGTCAATGACTAACGACTTTATTGTTAAAAAATCTGATGAATGGATGATTGATTTTTATGCAGCTATAATCGGCAATAACGCACTATTTAGAGAAAAAACTAGTTATCAAAGCAAAGGAGTGCTGAGGAAAAAACCAATTATCAGATTAGGTGATGGTACACATATAAATCCTGATAATGAAAAAGATGAGTTGCAAGTTTATTTTCCTGCTGAACAAGAATCTGGCTACAAGACTGTAAAAAAAGTGTTTATTGAAAACGAGCTATCAAAAGAATTTTTAATTAAATTAGGGCTTAAAGATCCTGATAAGGTTTCAGAAATAAAAGAATTTATTGCACCAAAATATAAAGGAGATGAATTAAATATATCGCAAAAAGAGTATATGCAAGACTTTGACAAGGCACATTCTATTTGGATAAATTCTGAAGACTACGAAAGGTCAAAAATTGTAGATATTCTTAATGAGTTTAATTTTATTGGCTCAGTTAACCATAATCAAGATTTTTCATTACACAAACCACAGGAAGTCTATTTCCTAAAAGAAAAACTGCAAATGTGGTTTGAAGGAAATGAAGAAGATGAAATTTATTTTTTAGCAGATTGTTTGCAAAATGATGACAATAATTACAGGGAATTTTTAGAAAAGCTTGGTATTTATGCAGAGCCTTATGTTTGGGGCAAAGAACAATATGGTGGCTGGGGAAGATGGGATGCTGATAGGGGTTACTATGCCAGAGGGTTGAAAGGATTCAATCCCGAATTTAAAATTGAAGGTTTGGAATTTTCTCTAAAAGAAATAAATTTCAAACGCTCTTTGTACATATTTGATTTAGCTCTCAAACATATTAATAAATTAACTGGTATTGTTGAAGAGTCATCCAGACAAGGTTTTGATGGTGGAAGCCATCATGAGAAAAAGAAAGAATTGTCAAATGCAGGAAAGCTATTAGAGAAACACCGATGGTTATATGACAAAAAAGGTAATCTAATCGACACCGCAAACAATGAAATTACAATTAACGATTTGCACAATGAATATAATAAAGACCATGAAGATATTGATAAGTTGGTAAAAGCACTTGGTTTAAAGCCAGACAAGATTAAAGCAATAGAGGAAAAAACAGGAGGAAAGTTTATTCCTAAAGAAGAAGTTGAAGAATACGAAGAGTTTAAACGCCAGAAACAAGAAAAAGAAAGCAAGCAAATATCTAAAGAGATATGGAAACCTAATGCTCCACCGGAAGATGCGGCAATTAATATAGATGATGCTCCGTTAGAACCTATACAAACACTGGATTTATCCGATCAAACTGTTAGTGAAGCAACAACTGAAAAAAGCAATAAAGATGAGTCATCCAAAACAGAAACAGTTGATAAATCCATATCAACATCTGAAAACAGTAAAGACATTGGCCTTTGGGGTGAAAAATATGCAAAACAGTATTTAGAGGGAGAATACCCAGAAGATGATGTGGTTTGGCTTAATCAAAGTGGTAATGTTGGTAAGGGCTATGATTTTGTAGTTAAAAACAGAGAAGATAAAGAAATTGCTTACTATGAAGTGAAAACAAAATTAGATGAAAATCCGGCTCTTTTTGAAATAACAGGGACTCAATGGGAGTGGGCTCGAAAATTATATGAAAATGGTGAGGGTAATAAGTACATCATATTGTTGGTGTCAAGTGCTGGTACTGATAATGCAAAGATTAAAGAATACAAGAGCCCGTTGACTCTTTGGAAGGAAGGAAAAATATACGCCCATCCTGTAAATATTGAATTATAGGATCAAGAAGACGCAATATAACAAGACGGATTAAGTCCGACTGAAAAAGCCGGTGCAATTTTTATTCTGCATAGTTCATTGTCGAACGTGCCTTTAGCTAATGCCTTCTTGGCTTTTTCATCGGCTTATCCGCAGCGTTAAATGGCAAGTGATCAGAGGCGTAAGTTTATGACTCTTCAGATTGTGGCAATTGTGATCTCCGTATTCTCTCTATTCATCGCAGGGCTTACTGCATGGCTTACGCTTCTCAGGAAGGGCACGGTAAAGATGACGCAGCCCACGATGCTCTTTTTCGGGCGTGACCCGGAAGGGATGTCGAAGGTCTTCCTCCGAACGCTGCTCTACAGTACCTCGAAAAGGAACCAGATAGTCGAAAGCATGTTTGTTAAAGTTAAGCGGGGAGAAACCTTACAGACGTTCAACCTGTGGGTTTATGGGGATACTTTTCTTGCCCGCGGCTCCGGAATTAATGTCGGGCCTGACGGCTTGGTCTGCAACCATCATTTCTTAACACCAAAAGATGGAACTGCTTACACGTTTCTCCCCGGTGCCTATATTATCGAGGTTTATGCTTCCTTGGTTGGTGGGCGGTCTCCTCTCCTCCTTTCGAGAATAAACCTGTCTTTGAGAGACGACCATGCAAGTGCTATGAGGAGCAAGGATGTCGGAGTCTTTTTTGACTGGGGTCCTGATTCACTGAGTTACCATGCCCATCTGGACGAGAGACCCGAAGCGAAGATCGCTAAGACCATTTAACCAGCCAATGAACCCGACGAGCAACCACGGGGGAGAATTATGGGTTTTGTCCGAGAGTCCGTGGCCGTGGTTGCTCGCGGGTTATCGGCACGTTCGCCGTACTAAAAAGGAAAATTAAAATGCCTGAAATCAGTAGGTTTTATGGTATAATTGTTGCCATGTTTTTCGATGATCACAACCCGCCGCATTTTCATGCACGATATGCCGGGGAGAAAGTTGCTATAGAAATACAATCACTTCGGATTCTGGAAGGTAATCTTTCGCCCCGTGCGTTGGGTCTTGTAATCGAATGGGCCGCTCAGCACAGGGATGAGCTTTTAAATAATTGGGAATTAGCCAAAAACAATAAAACTCCTAATAAAATTGAGCCGTTGAAATAAGGGAGGTGAAGTCATGCTTAGGGATGTAATCTCAGCAAATTATCAGGGCGGATATAAAATTGAAGTTACATTTGAAGACGGTGCCTCGGGGATTGTCGACTTTTCAAAATATTTGAGAGAAGGCGGTGTATTTGAAAAATTTAACGATATGGAATTTTTCAAGAATTTTAGAATTCATGAGGAACTTGGAGTTCTGACATGGGGGGATGAAGTCGATATTGCACCTGAAACACTTTATGCTGAAGCAACAAATTCCCCTCTACCTGATTGGATGGATTCGCAGCAAGATTCTCCGGCGAACATGCCGCTTCAGCCGACCTCGTAACCTCGGCGGCTGAGCTTGCCGTTAGATATCTGTTCATAAAATACGAAATGGACATAGAAAAAACACTAAAGATTTTATCATCAACGGCTTTCGATCAATTTATCGGAAAGATTGAAGACCTTCGTTTTGAATGCAAAGGGGCACCTTATCACTTGCCTGATATTAAAAATAAACAAGAGTTGGCAAAAGATGTATGTGGTTTTGCAAATTCCGGGGTAGGTAAATGCTTTGATATTGAGGTTTTTCAACAACATGTCTTTACGATTCGTCCATGAGCCCTTTCTGACGGTTCACGATGCCATTTTTATCTGGAACATCCGCCTTGGCGGGATGAATCTCCCTCCAAAAAAGCTCATGGCCGCTTTTGGTTGCCATGGGATCCTAAAACCCATCCTTTACAATCCCCATAAATATTGATACGTTCACTCCAACGCGGCTCAGTTCAACAACGTTTTATCCGTCATCCCGCTATTGGCAACGGGCGCGTCCTGTGTTCGATGTTCCCCGTCTCCTGAAAACTCATCAATTCCTATGCCATCTGCGGGACGACGGATAAAACGCTATACGTTGGGATGAACAATAAACGAGGAGGAGGAAAACATATGGCAGTCACGACAAGTTGTGCGTTCTGTAGGGGTTCCGGGGTTGATAAGTACAGATCTGACGCCTGTCGAGCGTGCGGTGGATCAGGGAAAATGGTGATCCCATACGACAATGCTGTGAAATGCAATTTTTGCAATGGCTCCGGGGTGGATAAATACAAGTCAGATAAATGCCGCACTTGCAATGGCGCTGGAGTAATGCCGCCGGGTCTGCAATCACTATAATGGACAGTGGCAATTAACGTGGGCCATGGCCTGATTCGGTTCGAAAAACGAAGAAGCGACAACACCAAAGAATAGCATACAACAGATCCCAACAATGCCACTGCACCCGACCGGGAAACAGCCGCCGCTCGTACCTCGCTCTGGCAGTTTTCCGGCCGGTGAGTGGAGCGTTGGGCTAAAGAGAGCGAGGTTGGATTTATGGAAAACAGTCATGATGAGGAAAATAAAAATTACCATGGAAATACAAACCCACGATTAATCACATGTGACTCATGTAATAATAAATATTCAGAAAGGGCAAAGGCTTGCCCTAGATGCGGTTCTGTCCAAGCCAAACCATGTCAAATTTGTCATAGCTTAATACCGGCAGCAAGTTCTCAATGTCCGGAATGTGGCGACCCTTCACCATTTTTTATCCAAAACAACAACCAGAAAAATCCTGAAATATATTCGAAAGATAATCAAATATTTCAAGAGACTGAAGGCAAAACAGTCATTAAGCGTATATTGATAACTGCACCATTTGTTTTGTTTATTATGTTAATCGTTGGAGCTGTTAAAGAGCTAATGCAGCCGGGACTATTAAGAGGAGTGATTATCGTGATATGCTTTATGTCGATTTTTAAGTTTTGGGGATGGATAAAAAATTAATATACGGAGGAAAAATATCGTGAAATTATTTATTTTGAGGATGATTGTGGTAGGCATAGCTGGTATAGCTATATTGTTAAACATTGCTACTGCCTTTGCTTGGACTACTTTTTCTGATTCTTCGAATGGTTTCCAGATAGACTTTCCATGTAACCCTCAGAAATTGGAAAATACAACTCAAACTCATATTATTAACGTCTATAACTGCGAAGAATCTTTTAACGATAATTTAATATTGTATCATGTTTATATTACATCAAAAAAAAATGGTAACGCAATACGCTATAAGCAAAGTGACGTAAATTTGGCTTTAAAAAACTTTATTATTGGAGGTCTTCAAATGTATGGAGTGAGTCAAAATAATATCATATTCCAAATAACCTCAAATTTTCAGGATAAATTTCCCGCTGTCTATTATTACACGAATGCAATTAAAGGCGGGATAGTCGCCGAAGGGATAAGCAGTTTGATAAATGGGAAACACGTCAAAATTGGAATTATGTATGAGCCATCTATCAAAGATGAAGCCAAGAGCAGGTTACAGCTTTTCTTGAATAGTTTCAAACTGAAATAACATATTGAAAAAGCCCAACCCGGCGCTTCAGCCGACGGCAAAAAGCCGCCGCGGCTGAGCTTTTCGTTATCTTTCTTAGTAATGGATTCAAGAAATGCTATTTGACCCTTCTCAAATTCAAAGAGCAAAAAAATTGATTATTTCAACCGATTCAGGCTATGTCCTTCGAACATCTTTTGAGGGCTTGGGTGCAGAGATAAGCAATAGATGCAGAGCATTAAAATTGATGAATAAAAATTCATTAAATCAAAATTGGAAAAACAGCACTCGATTCCAGACACTTTCAGATTCTTTCGGATATGCATCAAAACGATTGACTGATATTCTAATAAGGTTACAAGAAATCATTTGGAAAAGGGCTTCGCTCACTTATGATGTGCAACCAAATACTTTCACTCCCCCTATTGACCCAATAGTTTTTAAATATAGCAACTTTTTAGGCCTTTCTATTAAAGATTTTCATGTTGATATTATTAGTTTTATGGATTCCCTTGCTCCTGTCATAATACAAGCAGAATCAAGTTTGAAATCTAAGGACAGGCAAAATACACCAGGGTGGCCAGACATCCAAAAGAATTCAAAGCGCGGTTACCGAACACAAATGTCCGGCGACTTTTGTGCAATAATTGACAAGTGTGAGCGCTGGTTGCCTTTGGTAAAAAAAATTCGACATCTTCTCACACACCGAAACCATGAAAAAATTGTTTTTGGTACTCCTAAAGAGGGCTTACTGTTTCAGGTTTATAATCAAGAAATGCAGGCAGGCATCGTCTGGCCTGAAGTTCTTTATGATTCCGGCAATAATGTTGTTGACTTTGAACTTTACTCTGCTTTTATCCTATCTGAACTCTTTGTCTTAATAGATGATTTAGGTAACTTGATAGCGCAAAAAGTTGGTATCGCAAATGATAATTTGGCACAAATGTGCATAAGAGAGGTAGGTAAGTCTGTTGCAAACTCGATTGAACGCCTGAATCAATTATCTGGGACGTAATGGTTGAATACGGCAAAAGATAACAATCGTTTGAAGCGGGACCGGGTTAAGCTGGGGCTTTTTAAAATTTCTTCGTAGGGCTGGCTATTGTGCAGTTAAGCACTGTTTTGGTGTATATCCACCCGGCCCCTTAAACTGATCGTTACATTTTTGAATTCAATTTATGAGATATTTATCTAACAAAGAAATTCGTTTTGTATTCCAATATCTCAAAGACTCATTACCGGGTAAACCCACTGCTGTTAGCGATCTCTATTCTCTTCCCAAGGCATTCGACCATGCTTTTAACGGGCCAACGCGTCAGAAGGAAGCCGCCCTACAAAAAATATCTGATCACATGGGACATTTCCTTGGTCTCCTTAACCGTGTAAAAGTCTCATTTGTAGAAAAAAGGGAAAGCGGAGAAAAAACTCATACTGTTTTCATTGCTGATAATGAAGGAAATATTGGCGAAAAAACCAAATCTGAGTTTATTGAAGAGGAAAAATATGCAGGACTTTACAAGGTTAGAGGTTATGACCATGGAGAAATATTAATTGTCAACGATAGAACGTTTTATCTAATTCATTTCCTTGCAGTTTTAGCGCATGAAGTCACGCACAATTACCTTTATCACCATCAAATATCTGCACCAAAGGGAATTGATTCCGAGGAGCTGACAGATTTAGCAACTATTTTCCTTGGCTTTGGAAGCATTATTCTCCATGGTTACGAGCCATCCTCTGCAATTTCCTGCAGGCTTGGTTATATAGATGTTTCAACGATAAAGCGTGCTTTACTACATGCATACTCATTAAGAGACTGGAACGTTAATGACATAGTTCACGAATTCGCGTGGTTTGAATCACACAAATATTATTTTCAGCTCCATTTGTTCCCAAGAGCCGTTTTTAGAGCATTGTTTTCATCGAAATCAAGGACTGCGCCAACACAAAAAGGCAATGAGAAAAGAATCATCCCATGTGATTCATGTGGTCAAAAACTTCGGGTCCCTAAAAGGCCAATATCTCTAAAAGTAAACTGTCCAAAATGTGGTTCTTCATTCATAATTGGGAATGATAAAAACAAAATATAACAAGCTCTTTCAGCGGATCGCAAAAAGCCGCGCCCGCTGAAGAGGGCGTTCGGCGGTTGCAGAATAAGTCATGATATAAAAACAAAATGCACATAAAGGGCATGCCCTATGTCAAAAAATGGAAGTTCCACGACATGAGAGACGATTCACTTACATGCTTGATAAATTCTTTAAATGAAACACAGGAGACGATACGGGCCTATGACGTGAAGGCAGAAATCCTTGCCCTTGTTGTTACGCTGGCACTAGGTTTGTTGAGCCATAATTTTGGAGATAATTTAGACTATTGCGGGTGGCAAATTTTCTTAGGGATCGCTTGCATAATTACTGGCCTCATTTCGATCGCGTTCGTGGGGTTGGTTCTTTACCCATCCAAGGAACCATTTAAAAAAATTGATCTAACTGATTATTCTCCGCAACGGTCATACTACATAAACACCGACAATTTTAAATCTACGATGAAAGTATCATCATTCTTGGAACGAATTACAGCGACTGATTGGAAAGCAGAGTTAGCATATGAAATTTTAAAATGTTCTTCCATAAGAGATAGAAAGCACTTTTGGTTCGTTGGGGCTTTAAGAGTAGCAGCTCTAACATTATTTCTTTCTGGTGTCTTCTGGTTGGGGATGATAGCAAATGTCTAAGACGCTAATTAGCATATTACAAAAGTATTATGATGAAGCCAATAAAGGGCTTAATAATGATAGGGCTCCTTCTGATCTTAACAGGGGAGAGGGGACAGAAAAAGAGTACTATATTTTTAAAATCGACCTAGTTGGTTCAACCTTGTTTTTAGGCAATAAGTTTCCACAAACATACTTGAAACTAGCACATGTCTTTCTTTCATCTATCGACGACATAACAAGAGAATATGGCGCTGATGCAAGCCAAGTTGAATATGCTGGTGACAGTGTGTTGGCATATTTCGATGTAGCAAAAGTTCCCGCACTCGATGTGCTTTTAGCTGCATATTGGTCTAGGGAAGCTGCACTTAAAATAAACACGCTGGACGCTAGTTTTAAAAGATATAATTGTAAAACAAAGGTTGTTTTACACTATGGCAAGCTAATAATGGCAAAAATAGGCCCATGGGGTGATTATCGGCTTTCGGCAATTGGTAAAGAATTGCACAGGGTAAGTAAACTTGAAAAGAGGGTTTCCGGCGGAGTTGGGCATGTGACAAAAGAGTTCGGTCAGCGGCTAGAACTTAAAGCGAGAAGAAAACTTTTGACTGGCGTATATGAATCCCAAAAAATAGAGACTCCACAGGCGACACCCTTTCACCCAGCTCAAACAGGGCTTAGTAGTTTCTTAAAGCCTACCAATGGTCTTTTGGGGCTTGGAGGGCGTCTTGTACCTCCAGTGACAAAGCCAACAATTTTGACAGAAAATCTGACGGAGGCCACTTCAAAAACTAAGGAAGTGTTGACACACTGGAAAGTTCGGTGGCCCTTAGTCGAACGTTATATAAATAATAAACTGATTCTGTAAAGCGCTAGAAAAAAAGGGACTTTATTTAAGTCCTCGCCATCAATGAATTAAGCGGCAAAAATCGCCGAACCAAAGCATTCACCAGACGGCAAGAAGCGCGGCGGCGCTGACGCGGCAAGATTGGGTGGGCCGCTGGTGATGCAGGTCGAACCCCGCAGTAAGATGCAAAGTTAGGCGCAATTAGAATGGCATTTTTTGATGAAGCATGATGAGAAGAAGTTATTTTTTAACAGTCTGCATTAAAATAAAAAATATTTCAAGAAAAATAATTG